>Ga0302046_10000164_pt1 | contig 70753 bp, 73 predicted proteins | sample RVTome_11_FD_200261 | JGI IMG/M metagenome (GOLD analysis project Ga0302046, IMG submission 200261) | Soil microbial communities from uranium-contaminated site in the Upper Colorado River Basin, Wyoming, United States - RVT147D111 (version 2) ... | reverse complement strand
CTTTGCTCACGTCTCAACGTGTGTGGCTCCTAGAAGCCGATCACCTTCTAATAGGTGAGAGGGAAGGGTCCACCCCATCATTTCGACCGAGGGAGCGCCAGCGACCGAGTGGAGAAATCTGGCCGGAAGCCGTGTGCGGCTTCAACCTAGATTTCTCCGCTCGCTGACGCTCGGTCGAAATGACGATCGAAACCTTGAGGATATCGAAAAAAAAGCTGGCCGCCGCCCTACCCATGCCTACAGATATGCCGGTGGCCGGGATCGTAGAGGCGGCTCGCGTGGCCGGCCTCGGGGTCGAAGACGCGCCCCACCAGCACCAGCGCCGTCCGCGTGATCTTGGCCGCGCGCACCTTGCCGCGGATGTCGGCGAGCGTGCCGGCGATGGTGAGCTCGTCGGGCCAGCTCGCCCGGTAGACCACGACCGCCGGGCAATCGGCCCCGTAATGCGGCGTCAGCGCCTCGACCACGTGGCGCAGGTTGCGCACCGAGAGATGGATCGCCAGCGTCGCCCGCGCCGCGCCGAGCGCCGCCAGCTCCTCGCCCGCCGGCATCTCCGAGGCCTTCATCGCCGTGCGCGTGAGGATCACCGTCTGGCTCACCCCCGGCACGGTGAGCTCGGTCTTGAGCGCCGCGGCGGCGGCGGCGAAGGCGGGCACGCCCGGCGTGACGTCGTAGGCAATGCCGAGCGCGTCGAGCCGCCGCATCTGCTCGGCGACCGCGCCGTAGAGCGAGGGATCGCCCGAATGGACCCGCGCCACGTCGTGGCCGGCGGCGTGGGCGGCGCGCATCTGCTCGACGATCTGGTCGAGATCGAGCGGCGCGGTGTCGACGATCCGCGCGCCCTCGGGGGCGTAGCCGATGAGCTCGCGCGGCACCAGCGAGCCGGCATAGAGGCAGACCGGGCAGCGCGCGATCAGGTCGCGCCCGCGCACGGTGATCAGGTCGGGCGCGCCGGGTCCGGCGCCGATGAAGTGGACGGTCATGGCCGCGGCGCCGCTTCGCGCGCGCCGTAGCCGCGCGGCGTGTAGACCCAGACCCCGCCGTCGCCCCTATGGATGCGCCGCGTCTCGCTCGATCCCACGAGCACCAGCGTCAGCATGTCGACCCGGTCGGCCGAGAGGTCCTTCAGCGCCACCACCTCGACGCGCTCGCCCGGCCGGCCGAGGTTGCGCGCGAGCACCACCGGCGTCTCCGCCGGGCGGTGCGACAGCAGGATGTCGCGCGCGGCCGCGAGCTGCGTCCGACGCCGCCGCGAGACCGGATTGTAGAAGGCGATCACGAAATCGCCCGCGGCGGCGGCGGCCACGCGGCGCTCGATCGCCGGCCAGGGCGTCATCAGGTCGGAGAGCGAGATGGCGCAGAAGTCGTGGCCCAGCGGCGCGCCGATCCGCGCCGCCGCCGCCTGCAGCGCCGAGATGCCCGGCGCCGAGGCGACCGCGACGCGCCGCCAGTCGGCGCGCTCCGTGCGGTCGAGCAGCTCGAAGACGAGCGCGCCCATGGCATAGATCCCGGCATCGCCCGACGAGACCAGCGCCACCGCCCGCCCTTCGGCCGCGAGGTCGAGCGCCGCGCGCACCCGCGCCTCCTCCTCGCCCAGCTCGAAGCCGTGACGGGACTTGCCCGCGATCGACGGACCCAGGAGATCGAGATAGAGACGATAGCCGACGACATCGCTCGCCGCGCGGATCGCCGCCTCGGCGTCGGGCGTGCGGAACCGCGCATCGCCCGGCCCGATGCCGACGATGGTCAACCGACCGCGCGGCCGCCCGGCGGACCCCACGTCGATCGGCGCCGGCGCCCGGGCGACGGCGCAGGTCGCCCGCCGGCTCTTCTGCTTCGCGACGACCAGCGCGCCATCCGGTCCCGCCGCCGCCAGCGCCGCGCCCTCGGCGACGCCGTGGCAGCCGACCTCGCGGAACACCGCTTCCGAGGGGTTCTTCAAGCGCGGCGTCTCCGCCTCCAGCCGCGCCGCGTCGAAGAACCGCAGCGGCACGCCCAAGGCCGCCGCCGCGGCGTGGACCGCGGGCTCGTCCATCTTGAGGTCGATCGAGAAGACGCCGGCGACCGCCTCCCCGGCAAGCCCGGCCGCCTTAAGCGCGCGCGCGACCAGCGCCACGACCTCCTCGGGCCCGGCGTTGCGCTCGCAGCCGACCCCCACGGCCAGCCACCGCGGAGCGTAGACCAGCCGCCGCGCGTCGCCGCCGTCGCGGTTGTCGCCGACCCGGATGGTCAGCGCCGCATTATCGGCGAAGGGCAAATCGCTGTCCGCCAGCCACGCCGCCCTGGCGTCGAGCCGGACCTTGGCGCCGGCCAGGAGCGCGGCCGTGAAGTCTTTGCAATCATTGGGATTCACCAGCCGCCAGCCCTCCGGCGGATCGTCGAGCGCGACCCCGAAGCGGAGGTCGCCCGCCGTGGTGATCGCCGGCGCGCAGCCGAGCGCCGCGCCCAGCGCCGCGGCGAGATCGTTGGCGCCGCGATGCCCGCCCAGCAACGGGACAACCGCCGAGCCGTCCTCGGCGAGCGCCAGCACCGGCGGCTCTGCCCGCTTGTCCGCCAGCACCGGCGCCAGGAGGCGCACCAGGATGCCGGCCGCGCAGACGCCGACGATCGGCCGGCCCGCCAGGTAGAGGTCGCGCAGGTGCGATTTGACGTCCTCGACGCGCCGCGCGGCGTCCGGCGTCTCGAAGGCCGCATGGATCTCCGCGCCCATGAGCGCATCGGCGGCCGCACGCGCAGTCGCCAGCCCGCTCGGACCCAGCACCACGACCGCCGCTGGACTCGTCGCGCGCGCTAGAGCCGCCATGCCTGACCCCGCTTGTGCACCACGATCATCGAGAAGTACGGCACCGCGTCCTCGTCGACCTCGTCGAGCGGCAGGATGCGCTGGTTCGCCATCGTCGCGCGCTCGACGTAGCGCGCCTGGCCGGCCAGCCCGAGCTCGGCCAGCAGGTCCCGGACCCGGGCGAAGTGCCGGCCGAGCTTGATGATTGCCGCGGCATCGTTCTCCTTGAGGCGCGCCCGGATCAGGTCGGTCTCCAGCGGCGCCGGGATCACCGTCATGACGTCGTTGCGCGCGGCCAGCGGCGCGCCGAGCACCGCCGCGCAGGCGGTCAATGACGAGACGCCGGGCACCACCTCGACCGGGAAGCGCTCGGCCATGCGCCCGAAGAGATACATGAACGAGCCGTAGAAGAACGGGTCGCCCTCGCACAGCACCGCCACGTCGCGCCCCTCGCCCAGGTGGCCGGCCAGCGTCTCGACGGCCTGGTCGTAGACCGCCTGCGCCGGAAAGCGCGCGGCGACGATCGGCATGCGGATCGGCACCTCGGTCTTGGCCCCGTTCAGGTGGCCCGCGACGATCGAGCGCGCCAGCGAGGCGCCCTCCTCGGGCGCGGGATAGGCCAGCACCGGCGCCTCGCGCAGCAGGCGCAGGCCCTTCACGGTGATCAGCTCCGGGTCGCCCGGCCCGACGCCGATGCCGTACAGCGTGCCGGTCATGGTTTGATCCCGACGTATTGCGTGACCGGCATCTTCGGCCGCCAGCTCATGAAGCGCCCGACCGGGGTCGCGTGCTGGACCGCGATGCGCCGCAGCTCGCCGCCCCGCGCCGCCTGCCAGTCGAAGAGCGCGCGCTCGCCCTCCACCGAGATGACGTTGGCGACCAGCCGGCCGCGCGGCTTGAGCGCGGCCCAGCAGGCCTCGAGCATGCCCTCCGCCGCGACGCCGCCGCCGACGAAGACCGCATCGGGCGCGGCCAGCCCGTCGAGCGCCGCCGGCGCCGCGCCCGCGACGATCTCGAGCTGCGGCACGCCCAGGCTGCCGGCGTTCTCGGCGATGAAGCCGCGCCGCTTCCCGTCGCGCTCGATCGCCGCCGCGCGGCAGGAGCCATGCACGCGCAGCCACTCGATCGCCACCGAGCCGCAGCCCGCGCCGACGTCCCACAGGCGCTCGCCCGGCAGCGGCGCCAGCATCGCCAGCGTCGCCGCGCGCACCTCGCGCTTGGTGAGCTGGCCGTCGTTGACGAAGGCCTCGTCGGGCAGGCCGGCGGCATGGCTGCGCGTCAGCGCCGCCGCGCCGGCGACGCACTCGACGGCGAGGGTGACGAAATCGGCGCCCGGCCCGGCGGGCCAGGCCTCGGCCGTTCCGTCGACGCGCCGCTCCTTCGGCCCGCCCATGTGCTCGAAGGCGGTCATGCGGCTTTCGCCGTAGCCGAGCGCCGCCAGCGCCGCCGCGACCGTGGCCGGATCGCCGCCGTTGCCGCAGAGGATCAGGAGCCGCCGGCCGGGCGCGACGGCGCCGCGCAGGCGCTCGGCCGGGCGGCCGTGGATGGTGAGGCAGTCGGTGTCGGGCAGCGACCAGCCGAGACGCGCCGCCGCCAGGCTGAAGGCCGACGCGCCCGGCAGGATCGTCATCTCGTCGATCGGGAAGCGCTGCGTCAGCATCGCGCCGACGCCGTAGTTGAGCGGGTCGCCCGTCGCCAGCACGCAGAAGCGGGTGCCGCGCCGCGCCGCGATGCCGTCGAAGGCGTCGGAGATCGGCGTCGGCCATTCCAGCCGCTCGCGGCCGTCCTCGGGGATCATCGCCAGGTGGCGCGCGCCGCCGACCAGCACCTCGGCGGCGTCGACCGCCGCGCGGGCGGCCGGCGCCAGCGAGTCGAGCCCCGCCTCGCCGATACCGACCACGCTCAACCACTTGGCGGTCATTGCTCGATCATCGGGTTGCCGCCGCCACGGCATTGACCGCCGCCGCGGCCATGGCGCTGCCGCCGCGCCGGCCGCGCAGCGTGAGGTAGGGTACGCCGGTCGTGGCTCCGATCAGCGCTTCCTTCGACTCCGCGGCGCCGACGAAGCCGACCGGAAAAGCGAAGATGGCGGCGGGCTTTGGCGCGCCCGCCTGCAGCAGTTCGAGAAGCCGGAAGAGCGCCGTCGGCGCGTTGCCGATCGCCACCACCGCGCCGTCGAGCCGTCCGCCCCAGCGGTCGACCGCCGCCGCCGAGCGCGTCGTGCCGAGCGCCCGCGCGCTTGCCGCGTCGACTTCATCCAATGTGCAAAGAACCTCGCTGTCCGCCGGCAGCGCGGAGCTGATGACGCCCTCGGCGACCATGCGCGCGTCGCATAGGATCGGCGCCCCGCGGGCCAGCGCGGCGGCCGCGGCGGCGGCGACCCCGCCGTCGAAGGCGAGGTCCTCGATGATCTCGACCATGCCGCAGGCGTGCACGACCCTGACCGCGAGCTCGGCGACCTCGGCCGGCAGGCCGTCGAGCTTCGCCTCCGCGCGGATGGCGGCGAAGGACCGGCGGTAGATCTCCGCCGGGTCGCGCAGGTAGTCGACCATCGCGCTCACCGATCCTTACGCTCCCGCCGCCCCCGGCCCGCCGCGCTCAGCTCTCCGCCGCCGCCGGCTTCTTCATCGTCACCGGCCCGAGCGGATGGTCGGCGTGCGGATAGGGGTGATGATGGTGCCCGTGCCCGTGGTCGTGGTCGTGGTCGTGCCCATGCGCATGCGCATGATCGTGGCCGTCGCCCGCGGCGGGATCGTCGCTGGTGCCGATGCCCTCGACGTGATGGTGGTGGCTCTCCTGGACGAGCCCGACCTGGTCCTCGAAGCCGAGCACCGCCTCGCGGTACTTGCACATCTGGCAGTTCATCGCCGGCGCGCCCTCCAGGATCTCCAGCGCGCGCTCGCGGAAGGTCTCGACCACCAGGTCGTGGTCGTTGAGGTAGGAGGCCTTGACGAATTCGATCTCCGGGTGCCGCGCGGCGACCGCGTCGGTGTGGTCGTAGATGCGCTTCACCAGGATGCCGGTGAACAGGAAATACGGGAAGACGATGATGCGCTTGTAGCCGAGCCGGGTCGCGTGCTCGAGCCCCGGCTCGACCAGCGGGAAGGTGACGCCCGAATAGACGACCTCGCCCCAGGCGAAGCCGAAGCCCTCCCAGAGCAGGCGCATGACCTTCGAGATATTGGCGTTGGCGTCGGGGTCGGAGGCGCCGCGCCCGACCACCACCAGCATCGTCTCGTGCGGCGAATAGTCAGCACCGATCCCGTCGATCGCCTCCTGGATGCGGGCGCCGGCGGCGCGCATCATCTTGGGGTCGATGCCGAGCTCGCGGCCGTACTCGATCCGCACGCCCTTTTGCTGCGCCATATAGGTGTTGAGCACCGAGGGGATGTCGTTCTTCACGTGCCCGGCAGCGAACAGCATGCCCGGCACCGCCAGGATATGGTCGTTGCCCTTCGCGCGCAGCGCCTCGATGCCGTCGCGGATCACCGGCGTGGCGAACTCCAGAAACGCGTGCTCGACGTCGTATTGCGGCATGCGCTCGGCGAGCCGCGCGGCCACGCGCGCGAACTCGCGGCTGGCGCCCGCGTCCCGGCTGCCGTGCCCGCACAGCAGCACGCCTGTTTTCTCAGACATGTCGTCTCCGATCGAAGATCCTGGGAATTTCGCTCATGCTAGCGCATTTTCCGATCGTTTGGCATCACCGGCCCGCGCCGCGACGACGAAAGTCGAAAATGGCGCGGTCGGGCAAAGCCCTCGATTCCAAGCGGAATCCGGTTGATCGCCCGCCCCGGCGGGACGATGCTCCGCCCCATGCTCAGCTTTTTCGGCGTCCCTGCCGGCCCTTGGTACGACGCCTTCGCGATCGCCGGCGCGGCGCTGCTGCTCGATGCGCTGGTCGGCGACCCGCGCCGGCTCTACCGCGTGGTCCCGCATCCGGTGGCGGCGATCGGCGCGGCGATCGGCGCGCTCGACCGCTGGCTCAACCGCGCGACGGCCCCGGCGGCGCTGCGTTTTTGCGCCGGCGTGGCGACCGTGCTCGTCGTGGTCGGGGCGGTCGGCGCGCTCGCCTGGGCGATCGGCTTCGGCCTCCGCCGCATCGACCCGCCCTGGATCGGTGCGGCGGTCGAGGCCGTCCTCGCCTCGGTGCTGCTCGCCGGGCGCTCGCTGCACGCCCACGTCGCCGCGGTCGCGCGCGGCCTCGACACGGGCCTCGCCGAGGGACGCAAAGCCGTTGCCGAGATCGTCGGCCGCGACCCGGCCACGCTCGACGCGGCGGGCGTCGCGCGCGGCGCCATCGAATCGGCGGCGGAGAACTTCTCCGACGCGCTGGTGGCGCCGCTCTTCTGGTATCTCATATTCGGCCTGCCGGGGATCGCCGCCTACAAGGCGGTCAACACGGCCGACAGCATGATCGGACATCGCTCGGACAAATACCGCGCCTTCGGCTGGGCCGCCGCGCGGCTCGACGATCTCGCGAACCTGGCGCCGGCGCGCCTCGCGGGGCTGCTGCTGGCGCTCGGCGCGGCGCTCATCCCCTGGGCTTCGGCGCGACGCGCGCTCGCCACCATGGCTCGCGACGCCGGCAAGCACCGCTCGCCCAACGCCGGCTGGCCCGAGGCGGCGATGGCGGGCGCGCTCGGGCTTTCGCTCGGCGGGCCGCGGCAGTACGTGGGCGATCATGCCGACGACCCCTGGATCGGCGCCGGCTCGCGCAAGGCCGGGCCCGCCGACATCCGGCGCGCGCTCACGGTGAGCCGCGCCACCGGGGCCTGGCTCGCCGCCCTCCTCGCCCTCGGCTTCGGCGTTTCGTACGCGCTCATCGCATAGGCGCGGGCCATCAGAACTCGATCCCTTTCTGCGCCTTCACGCCGGCGCGGAACGGGTGCTTGACCATGGTCATCTCGGTGACCAGGTCGGCCGCGTCGATCAGCGCGTCCTTGGCGTTGCGCCCGGTGACCACGACGTGGAGGTCCTCGGGCTTGGACTTCAGGAAGGCCACGACCTCGTCGAGCGGCAGGTAGTCGTAGCGCAGCACGATGTTGAGCTCGTCGAGGATCACCAGGTCGTATTCCGGCTCCGTCCCGCGGCTCGCATCGATCATCGCCTTGGAGACCTCCCAGGCCTTCTCGGCCGCGGTGATGTCGCGGGCGCGGTCCTGGGTCTCCCAGGTGAAGCCCTCGCCCATGGTGCGGATCGTCACCTGATCGGGGAAGGCCTCCAGCACGACGCGCTCGCCGGTCTCCCACTTGCCCTTGACGAACTGGACGATGCCGACGCGCATGCCGTTGCCGATCGCCCGCGCGGCCAGCCCGAAGGCGGCGGTCGACTTGCCCTTGCCCTTGCCGGTATGGACGATCAGCAGGCCCTTCTCGATCGTCTTGGTGGCGAGCATCCTGTCGCGCGCGGCCTTTTTCTTCCGCGCCTTCTCGTTCGCCCGGGCGTACTCGTCCTGCGTCCGATCGGTCATTGCGCGGCCTCCATGGCGCGTCCGGCGAGCGCGCGCAACGTCATCCCCGCGCTGTTCGACTTGGGCCGCCAGAGCTCGCGTTCCTCGGCCTCGACCAGCCGCTCGGCGATCTCGCGCGCGGCGGCGGGATTGTTCTCCTCGATGAAGCCGCGCACCCGGTCGTCGGCGACGAAGGCCTCGAAGACCGCATCGAAGTGATGATCGGCCACGACGCGGGCCGTGGCGGCGAAGGCGAAGAGGTAGTCGACCGTCGCCGCGATCTCGAAGGCGCCCTTGTAGCCGTGGCGCATCACCCCCTCGATCCACTTCGGATTGACCACGCGCGCCCGCACCACGCGGGCGATCTCCTCGCCCAGCGTGCGCACCCTGGGCGTCTCGGGTCGGCTGTGGTCGTTGTGGTAGATCGCCGGCTGGGCGCCCGAGAGGTGGCGCACCGCCGCCGCCATGCCGCCCTCGAACTGGTAGTAGTCGTCGCTGTCGAGGAGGTCGTGCTCGCGGTTGTCCTGGTTGTGCACCACCGCCTCGACGCCCTCAAGCCGCGTCTCGAAGAGCCCGTGTTCGGCCGTACCTGCCGCGCCCGCGCCGTACGCGTACCCTCCCCAGGCAATGTACGCGCGCGCGAGGTCGGCGTCGCTCTGCCAGCCGCGCTCGTCGATCAGCGCCTGCAATCCGGCCCCGTAAGCGCCGGGCTTGGAGCCGAACACGCGGAAACCCGCACGTTTCTCCGCCTCCTCGTCGGTCAGCCCCTGCGCCACGAACGCCGCGCGATCGGCCCGGACCCGCGCGGCGATCGGGTTCTCCCGGTCGTCCTCGTCGAGCGCCGCGACCGCGCGTACGGCCGAATCGAAGAGATCGATCTGGCTCGGAAAGGCGTCGCGGAAGAAGCCCGAGACGCGCAGGGTCACGTCGACGCGCGGCCGGCCGAGCACGCCCGCCGGCATGATCTCGAACCCCGTGACCCGGCGCGAGGCGGCATCCCAGCTCGGCTGCACGCCCATCAGCGCCAGCGCCTGGGCGATGTCGTCGCCGCCCGTACGCATGTTCGCCGTGCCCCAGGCGCTCAAGGCCATGCTGCGCGGCCAGGCCCCATGCTCCTGGCGGTGGCGGTCGACCAGCAGGCTTGCCGACTTCCAGCCGAGCATCCAGGCCGCCGGCGTCGGCACCGTGCGGTTGTCGACCGAATAGAAGTTGCGGCCCGTCGGCAGCACGTCGAGCCGCCCGCGCGTCGGCGCCCCCGAGGGCCCCGGCGCCACGAAGCGCCCGTCGAGGCCGGCGAGCAGGCCCGCAAGCTCCGCCTCGCCCGAGCCCTCGACCGCCGGCCGCACCGCGTCCGCGACATGGTCGAGCACCGCCTTGGTCCGCTCCCAACCCTGTTCAGGCATCCGTTCGCCCGCGATCAGCGCCGCGGCCAGCGCCTCCAGGCGCTCGACCGTGTCGCCCTCGCTGCGCCACGGCGCCTCGCCGGCCAGCGCCTCGCCGGCCAATGCCCGGGGCCGCGGGCCGGTCCAGGGATCGCCCATCGCGCAGTCGAGCGGATCGAAGCCGCCGAGCCCCAGATCGGCCGCCAGCGCCCGGACGAGCGAGGCGTCGGCGCCCTCGCCCGACCCGCGCGGCACCCGCACCAGCGCCACCAGAAGGTCGGTCAGGAGCCGCCCGCCCGGCGCCGTGCCGAGAACGTGCAGCCCGTCGCGGATCTGCATCTCCTTCAATTCGCAGAGATAGTTGTCGAGCTTGGCGAGCGCCGCGTCCGAGCCGTCCGCTTCGTCGATGCCGCAATCCTCGTCGAGCCCGATCGACTGCGAAAGCTCCAGGATATGCTTGCGAAGCAGGTCGAGCCGGCGCGGATCGACGCCGGCGGCCTCGTAATACTCGTCGACGAGCTGCTCGAGGTCCTTCAGCGGCCCGTAGGATTCCGCGCGCGTCAACGGCGGCGTCAGGTGATCGATGATGACGGCGGCGCTCCGCCTTTTCGCCTGGCTGCCCTCACCCGGATCGTTGACGATGAAGGGATAGAGATGCGGCATGGGCCCGAGCGCGGCTTCGGGATAGCAGGTTTCCGAGAGCGCCACCGCCTTGCCCGGCAGCCATTCCAGGTTGCCGTGCTTGCCGGCATGGATGACCGCGTCCGCGCCCCACGCGCCGCGCAGCCAGGCGTAGAAGGCGAAATAGGCGTGCGGCGGAACCAGGGCCGGATCGTGGTAGCTCGCCGCGGGATCGATGTTGTAGCCGCGCGCCGGCTGCACCCCGATCGCGACGTTGCCGAAGCGGTGCATCGCGAGCACGAAGGCCTCGCCTTCGAAATAGGGATCGTCCCGCGGCGCCCCCCAGCGTCCGGTGACCTCGTCCCGAAGCGCCTCGGGCAGGCCGGCGAAGAACGCCGCGTAGTCCGCGAGCGCCAGCCGCTCGCCGCCACGCGACGCCCGGCCGTGCTCCAGCGCGTTGGTCGGGCCGGCGAGGAAGCGCGCCATCAGCGCGTTGCCGTCGTCCGGAACCTCGCCCACCGAGTAGCCCGCTTCGCCGAGCGCCTTCAGGATGCCGACCACGCTCGCCGGCGTGTCGAGACCTACGCCGTTGCCGAGCCGCCCGTCGCGGTTCGGATAGTTCGCCAGCACCAGGCCGATGCGCCGCTCCGCCGGCGTCTTCGCGCGCAGCGCCGCCCAGCGCGCCGCCAGCGCGGCCACGAAGCCGATGCGGTCCGGCACCGGCGCGTAGGCGGCGAGCGAGATCTCGCAGAGCTCGTCGTAGCGCGCCTCGGTCTTGAACGAGACCGCGCGGGAGAGCACGCGCCCATCGACCTCGGGCAGCACCACGTTCATGGCGAGATCGCGCGGGCTGAGCCCGTTGCTGCGGTCGCGCCAGATGGCCTCGGTCGAGCCTGCGAAGACGACCTGCAGCACCGGGCAGTCGGCCGCGTCGAAGGGCGTCGCGCTGCGTCCCGCGCCGGGCGTCGAGACGGCGAAGCCGGTTGCGTTCAGGATCACCGCCGGCGGGTGCGCGGCGAAGGTCTCGCGCACGATCCCGGCGGAGACCGGGTCCCTGAGGCTGGAGACGAAGATCGGGCAGGGGTCGAGGCCGCGCGCGCGCAGCGCCTCGATCAGCGCGTCGACCGGCGCCAGGTTCGCCGCCTGCACCAGCGCCCGGTAAAAGACGATCCCGGCCACCGGGCCGTCGCCGCGCCACCCGGCGGCAATATCCTCGAGCACCGGTCGGTCGCGTCCGGGCCAGTAGAGCCCGGCGCGCATGAGCGGGCTCGGCGGCCGCCAGTCGCCCTCGCGGCCGATGAGGCTCGCGGCGAAGGCGAGCATGTTCCGCGCATTCCCGGTGCCGCCATGCACCGCGTATTGCCAGAGCCGGTGGCGCGCCTCGCGCGGCAGGGTCGAGAGCGTGTCGAGCTCGACGTCGGGCTGGTCGTCGCCCGGCAGCAGCGCCAGCGGAATGCCCGCCGCCCGGCAGGCGTCGGCGACCCGCTCGACGCCGTAGGGCCAGTAGGACCGGCCTCCAAGGAGGCGCACGACGACGAGCTTCGCCCGGCGCACGACCCCATCGACATAGAGGTCGACCGACATGTTGTGGCCGAGCTGCATGAGGTTGGCGAGGCGAACCGAAAGAAAGCCGTCGCCCAGCGCGCGCCGCGCATTGGCCAGGCAGGCCAGCTCGGTATCGGCCGCCGACAGGATGACGATGTCGCCCGGCGACTGGCCGAGATCGACGGCGTCCGATCCGTCGGTGACCTCGCCCGGCCGTGTCGAGAGAAGATGCATGGTCTGCCCGGCCGCCTACCCGGCCAGGGCCGCCCCGATGGCGGCGCGGTCGAGCCCCATCAGGCCGATCAGCACGAGCCGCGTCGCCCGGTCCTCGCCCTCGGACCAGTCGCGGTCGTAGTAGTGCTGGATGCGGTCGCCGACGCCCTGCACGACGAGGCGCATATCACGGCCGCGCACCTTCGCGAAGCCCTTGACCCGCAGCACGCCGTGCGCGTCGACCACCGGCCTCAGCCGCGCGATCAGCTCCTCCGGCGCGTCGATTTCGCCGAGCTCGACCACGATGCTCTCGAAGTCGTCGTGGTCGTGCTCCTCCTCGCCGTCGTGGTGCGAGGGCCGGGACGCCAGGTCGTCCTCCGCCGCGGCCGCCAGCCCCAGCAGCACCGAAGCGTCGACCGAGCCGTGGCGCGTCGGCACCACCTTGACCGCCGGGCGCATGTGTTCGGCGATGCCGCTCCGCGCCGTCTCGAGCGCCGCCGCGTCGAGCAGGTCCGACTTGTTGAGCAGGATCATGTCGGCGCACTGGATCTGGTCCTCGAAGACCTCTTCCAGCGGGCTCTCGTGGTCGAGCGCCTCGTCGGCATCGCGCTGGCGCTGCACCGCGCCGGGGTCGGCGGCGAAGAGCCCGTCGGCCACGGCGCGGCCGTCGACCACCGCGACGACCCCGTCCACGGTGACGCGCGTGCGCACCTCCGGCCAGTTGAAGGCGGTGACCAGCGGCTTGGGCAGCGCCAGGCCCGAGGTCTCGATGACGATATGGTCGGGCGGGTCGGGCCGGTCGAGCAGCGCCTCGATGGTGGGCAGGAAGTCGTCCGCCACGGTGCAGCAGATGCAGCCGTTGGCGAGCTCGATCACGTCGCCCTCCTCGCAGCCCTCGATGCCGCAGGACTTCAGGATCTCGCCGTCGACGCCCAGGTCGCCGAACTCGTTGATGATGAGCGCCAGCCGCCACCCGTTCGCGGTCTCCAGCAGATGGCGGATCAGGCTGGTCTTGCCGGCGCCGAGGAAGCCGGTGATCACGGTCGCCGGGATCTTGCCGTTCACGCTCATTCGGTCCTCTCCATCTCGCGCGCGGGCTTCAAGGTCATCGGCAGGCCCGCCGTCACCAGCACCACCCGGTCGGCCGCGTCCGCGACCCGCTGGTTGAGCCGACCGGCGTGGTCGCGGAAGGCGCGCGCCAGCGCGTTCTCCGGCACGATGCCGAGGCCCACCTCGTTCGAGACCAGCACCACCGGCGCCGCCACCTCGTCCAACGCCGCCATCAGGTCGCTCACCTCCGCCTCGACGTCGCGCGCGGCGAACAGCAGGTTCGAGAGCCAGATCGTCAGGCAGTCGACCAGCACGCAGGCGCCGTCCCGCGCCTCGGCGCGCAAGGCTTCCGCGAGCTCCAACGGCGCCTCGACCGTCCGCCATCCGTCCCCGCGCCGCGCCCGGTGCGCGGCGATGCGCTCGGCCATCTCGTCGTCGCCCGGCTCGGCGGTGGCGAGATAGACCGGCGCGCCGTCCTGCGCCGCGGCCAGCTGTTCCGCATGGGCGCTCTTGCCCGAGCGCGCGCCGCCCAGCACCAGCGTCACGGCGCGATGCGGGTTTGGCGTGGCCATGGCCGTCTCCCCGGCCCGGCCGCCGCTAACGCGCGGTGTCCCGTCCGAGCCGTTCCCAGAAGGTCCCGCCGAGCCAGCCGAGCGAGGCCCAGAAGATCGCGCTCACCACGATCGAGGCGGCGGCGAAGTGTCCCGCCAGCTCGGGCGGCACCTTGCCGCCGATCTCCGCCGGATGCGGCGCGCCGATCAGATGCGGCAGCGCGATCACGACCACGCCCAGCACCTTCCACGCGTGCCGCCGCGCGAAGACCATCAGCCACAATCCACCCGCCGCGGCCAGCGCCGCGAAGGCCCACCAGAGCTGCCGGTCGGTCATCGCCGCCGCCTTCGATCCCGGCACCTCCGGCGGCAGCCCGAGCCCGGGCGCCAGGGTGAAGACCGCGAAGCCGGCGAGGCCCCAGAGCACGCCGCGCCGCGGGTCGACCGGCTTGCCGTAGAGCGCGAAGCAGGCGACCAGCAGCAGCGCGAAGCCGACGCCCATCAGCAGGTTCGCAAGGCCGGTGAAGAGCAGCCGCTCCAAGCCGCCGCCGATACCCGCGTCGCCGCCCGCCCTGGCCGCGTCGCCATTCGCATGCAGGTGGGTGTGGCCGGGCTTGCCGCCATGGCCGGCGTCGGCGAGCGGATGGCCGTGCCCCGGCTTGCCGCCATGGCCCGCGTCGGCGAGCTGGACCAGGCCCTTGGTGTTCGTTCGGACGAGCCCCCCGTCCGGCCGCAGCCAGCCGTGCTGCTGCGCCTTGCCCTCGCCGGCGTTCTCGTATTTCTCGGCGTGCAGGATGATGGGCGTCGTGGTGACCGTCTGGACTGCCGTGATCAGCAGGCCAGCCAGCAGCCCCGCCGCGATCGCGGCGAGGAAGATGCGCTTGATCATCGGATCAGGTCAGTGGCAGGGAAAGGCGAAGGCATGCCGGGCGTCGTGCGCCGCATCGTGCAGCGCCGCCGACCGGGCGAAGCCAGCGCCGTAGAGCAGGAACAGCCCCGCCAGCAGCGCCAGCGCGACGGGCGCCAATACCGCCGTGCGCTCGCTGGCCGTCCGGGTTTTCGCGGTGACGTTTTGTGCCATCTGGTCTCTCCCTTTATTGCGTCCCACCCGACGCGTCCAAGGCAACGCTTCCGACGGAGAATGTCCTGGCTAGGGATCGATGGCCCCGGCGCCTTCCCAGCGGTTTCCCGCCAGTGGCCGTCACCGTGGCCTCACCCTTTACAGTTGCGGGGGCAGCGCCGGAATCGTTCGCATCCGAACACATGAACGGTCGGGCACGCGAACACACCGGCTTCCTCCCCATCGGTGTCGCGACGATATCATGCGAGGTCGGCGGCGTACACGAAAAGCGGCGCCGCGCCGATCGGTCACGAGCGCTCGGAAACCCCGGCCTCGCCGAAGCTCGCCATGCCGGTATGCGTGACCGCCGCGGCGCGCACCAGCGCCAGCGCCAGCGCCGCCCCGGAGGCCTCGCCGAGGCGCATCCCGAGGTCGAGCAGGGGCTGCTTGCCGAGCGCCTCGAGCAGGCGCCGGTGCCCCGCCTCGGACGAGACGTGGCCGACGACGCAATGGTCGAGCGCGCCGGGGCTGGCGCGGTGCAGCACCGCCGCCGCGGCGCAGCTCACGAACCCGTCGAGGATCACCGGCACGCGCTTCTGCCGGGCGCCGAGCACCGCGCCGGCCATCGCCGCGATCTCGCGCCCGCCGACCCGGCGCAGCACCTCCATCGCATCGCTCGCGGCCGACCCGTGCAGCGCGGCCGCGGCGGCGACCGCCTTGGCCTTGCGCCGCAGCCCCGCGTCGTCGACGCCGGTGCCGCGGCCGACCCAGTCCTCCGCCGCGCCGCCGAACAGGAGCGCGCCCAGCGCCGCCGCCGAGGTCGTGTTGGCGATGCCCATTTCGCCGACCAGCAGCAGGTCGCCCTCGCCGTCGACCGCCTCGAAGCCGGTCTGGAAGGCGGCGTTGCACTCCTCGTGGCTCATCGCCGGGCCTTGCGTGAAGTCGGCGGTCGGCCGGTCGAGCTCGAGCGGCAGCACCGCGAGCTGGGCGCCCATGGCGCCGCAGAGCTGGTTGATCGCCGCACCGCCGGCCTCGAAGTTCGCCACCATCTGCGCCGTCACCTCGGCGGGAAAGGCCGAGACGCCCTGCGCCGCGACGCCGTGGTTGCCGGCGAAGACGAGGCAGGCGATGTCCTTGAGGCGCGGCGGATGCCGGCCCTGCCAGGCGCAGAGCCAGACCGCCAGGTCTTCCAGCCGGCCGAGCGAGCCCGCCGGCTTGGTGAGGATCGCCTGGCGCGCGCGCGCCGCCTCGGCCGCCGCCACGTCCTTCTCGCCGAGTGCGGCGAACAGCGCGTGGATGTCCTTGGTGGTCATCGTCGCCATGGGATCCCCTTCCAGGTTTCGTCGCGTTTCGTCGGGTTTCGCCCGGCCGCGTCGCGGGCAGGGTTTCGATTGCGCCGTCCGCCGCGCCGTGCATCCTAACCGCCGGTCCGACGGAGGGGGCGAGTCCTATCATGCAACCAGGCGGCCTGCCAAAGCCTGGCTTCGCGCCCGTGCGGTCGCTCGGCGTCGGCTTTGGATTCCTGACGCGCCTCGACCTGGCGCCCAGGCGGCCGGCGGCGAACGGCGAGCTAGCGCGCGCGGCCTGGACCTTCCCGGTCGTGGGACTGGTCGTCGGCGCGGCCGGCGGCGGCATCACCGCGGGCGCGCTGGCGCTCGAGCTGCCGCCGCTCCTCGCCGCCATCTTCGGCGTCGCCGCGATGGTGCTGCTGACCGGCGCGCTGCACGAGGACGGTCTCGCCGACGTCGCCGACGGCTTCGGCGGCGCCTTCGAGCGCGAGGCCAAGCTGCGGATCATGCGCGACAGCCGCATCGGCACCTACGGCGTGGTGGCGCTGGTGCTGGTGCTGGCGGCGCGCCTTGCCGCGATCGCGGCCATCCAGGCGCCGCTCGCGACGCTGCTCTCGGTGATCGCCGCCGCCGGCCTGTCGCGCGCGGCGATGGTCTGGCTGATGGCCGCCCTGCCGCCGGCGCGCGACAGCGGACTGGGCGCCGCGGCCGGCCGGCCGGACGCGCGCGGCGTCGCGGCGGCCACGATCATCGCGCTGGCGCTCGCGGTCGCGGCCCTCGGACCGGTCGGCGGCGCCATCGCCAGCCTCGCGGCGGCGATGGTGGCGGGGATCTTCGGCACCCTGGCGCTGCGTCAGATCGGCGGCGCCACCGGCGACGTGCTCGGCGGCGCCCAGCAGCTCACCGAGATCGCCGCGCTCGTCGCCGCGGCGGTGGTCTTCGACCGCCTCGGCGGCTGGTCGAGCTGAGCGGCGTCGATCCCGCTCAGGCGGTCAGCACGATCTTCCCGAAATGCTCGTTGGCGCGCATGTGCTCCTGCGCGGCAGCCGCGTCGCCGAGCGCGAAGGTCCTGTCGAGCGGCAGCGCGATCTCGCCCGCCGTCACCGCCTGCCAGAGATCGCCGTGCATCGCCCGCACGATCTCGCGAACCTCCGCCACCGAACGCGTGCGGAAGGTGACGCCGATATAGTCGATGCGCTTCAAGGCGTGCAGGTCGAAGTTGAAGTCGCCGTTGAAGCCGCCGAGCCGTCCGACGTTGACGATGCGTCCGCGCACCCGCGTCGCCTTCATGTTGTCGTTCATGACCCCGGCGGAGATCATGTCGACGATCAGATGCACGCCGTCGCCGCCGGTGGCTTCGAGCACCTGATCGGCCCAACCCTCGTCGCGCGAGTCGATCGCGAGGTCGGCGCCGAACCCGCCGAGCCGGGCCCGCCGCGCCTCGGTGGTCGAGCTGCCGATCACCAGCGCCGCGCCCATCGCCTTGGCGATCTGCAGGCCCATCAGGCCGACGCCCGAGCTCGCTCCCTGGATCAGCACCGCCTCGCCCTTCGCCATGCGCCCCATCGTCACGACCGCGTTGTGCATGGTCATGAGCGCGATCGGCAGGCCCGCCGCCTGCTCGTAGCTCATGTTGTTCGCCGGGACCGGCAGCACGCGGCCCATGTCGGCGACGGCGTATTCGGCATAGCCGCCCGATCCCGAGGCGAGCACGCGGTCGCCTTCCTTGATGCCCTCGACGCCCGCGCCGACCGCCGCGACCTCGCCCGACCATTCGAGCCCGATCGGCCTGTTCAATGCGTCCGGCGACTTGATGTATTGGGCCTTGGCGGCGCCCAGGTCGGCGCGGTTGAGCCCCGCCGCGCGGACCCGCACCAGCACCTGCTCGGGCCCCGGCTCCGGCCGCGGCACCTCGCGGATCGCGAGCCCGTCCTCGGTGGCGACGCCGGCCGTCATCGTGGCAGTGGTCATCTCGGTACTCCTGTTCCTGGGAAGTGGGGTGTTCCTGGGAAGGGGGGTGTTCCTGGGAAGTGGGGTGTTCCTGGGAAGTGGGGCCGCGGCTCAGGCTTCGGCCTTGGCGGGAACGGGGAACTCGCGCACGACGTCCATCCCGTAGATCCAGTCGGGATCGAAGCGCTTGCCCTCGCGCCCGAAGAGCCCGCTCACGAAGTAGTTCAGGTTGCGCAGCGCGCGGCCGACCGGCGAGGCCGCGTGCATCGAGACGACGCGCGTGCGCGCGCCGATCTGCACCTTGGCCGTGCGCCCGCGCCGCGCCGCCTCGTAGGCCTGGAGCGCCGCCGCGGGATCGTCCCCCACACCCCATGTGCGCGCCAGCAGCGCCGCGGCGACATAGGCGTCCTCGATCGCCATGCAGGCGCCCTGCGCCATGAAGGGCAGCATCGGATGGGCCGCGTCGCCCAGGATGCTCACCCGGCCCTTGGTCCATTGCGGCATCGGATCGCGGTCGAAGAGCGCCCACTTGTTGATGCGCTCGGTGGCGTCGATCAGCCCGTGCAGGTCCTCGTGCCAGCCCGCGTAGGCGGCATGCACCTCGTCCTTGCCGCATTCGAGCGACCAGGACTCGGTCTGCCACTGGGCGATCTCGAAGGCGCCGGCGAAGTTGATGCGCCGCCCGCCGGAGATCGGGTAGATCGTCACATGGCCGTGCGGCCCATGGTATGTGCCCGGCCCGATCTTGGCGAGCTCGCCCTTGAGCGCCGCCGTTTCCGCCGTCAGGCGATAGATCACCATGCCGGTATAGCGCGGCTTCTCCGGCCCGAAGAGCGCCTCGCGCACGACCGAATGGATGCCGTCGGCGCCGATCACCGCCGATGCCTCGAAGGCCTCGCCCTTGGCGGTGTCGACGACGACCGTTTCGCCCTCCTCGCGCAGCCCGGTCACCTGGCTGCCGAGGCGGATACGCTCGGCCGGCGCGGCGGTCTGCAGCGTGTTCAGGAGATCGGCGCGGTGGATCTGGTAGTAGGGCGCGTCGTATTTCTCGGCGAAATGCGGATTGCGGGGCATGCTGTAGAGGATCTTGCCGCTCTTCCAGTCGCGCGCGTTGTAGCTGGGCGGCAGGCAGGCGAGCGCGTTCAGCGCCTCCATGATGCCGAGGAAGCGCATCACATGGACGCCGTTGGGGCCGATCTGGATGCCGGCGCCGACCTCGCCCAGCTCGGGGGCCTGTTCGAGCAGCACGAAGGGCACGCCGAACCTGGCGAGCGCGCCCGCCAGCGTCAGCCCGCCGATTCCGCCGCCGACGACGACCACCGGCCGGCTTTCCGTTATCGCCCCCTCGTCGGGCATGTCGCACCGCCTCCCGGGACACCCCGTCCCCGCGCCAATCTCGCCGACGCGGCCGGGCGTGTCCAATACGACCGATCTGTTTTGGTTCAACCGGCCGACACGGTAAACCTATTACCAGTTATTCGACCCCGCGACCCGCGGACAGGGAAAGGACCGACCGCCGTGCTCTCCGACCAAGACCGCAAGAAGGCCGCCGCCCTGCTCATCGAGGCGGAGACGACACGCAGCCAGATGGAGCAGCTCTCCGTCACATGGCCCGACATCACCATCGAGGACGCCTACGCGATCCAGAGCGAGGTGACGGCGCGGAAGGTCGCGGCCGGCGCACGAGTGATCGGCCACAAGATCGGCCTCACCTCGAAAGCGATGCAGCGCTCGACCCAGATCGACGAGCCCGATTACGGCCATCTGCTCGACGACATGATGGTCGCCGACGGCGCCAAGGTGAACCACGCCGACTACTGCGTGCCCCGCGTCGAATGCGAGCTCACCTTCGTGCTCGGCGAGCCGCTCAAGGGCCCCGGCGTCGGCCTGCTCGACGTGCTGCGCGCGACCGAATACGTCGTGCCCTCGATCGAGATCATCGACGCGCGCATCGTCAACCCGCGCAAGATCTTCGACACCGTCTCCGACAACGGCGCCGCGGCCGGCATCGTCATCGGCGGGCGGCCGGTGGGGCCGATGGATGTCGACCTGCGTTGGGTCGGCGCCATCATGTACCGCAATTCGGAGATCGAGGAGACCGGCATCGCCGCCGGCGTGCTCGGCCATCCGGCGATGGGCATCGCCTGGCTCGCCAACAAGGTCGCGCCCTTCGGCACCGTGCTCGAGCCCGGCCATATCATGCTGTCGGGCTCTTTCATCCGCCCCGTCTGGGCCGAGCCGGGCGACACGCTGCACGCCGATTTCGGCGAGCTCGGCGGCGTCTCCGTCCAATTCGTCTGAGCCGCCTTTCGGACCCCGCCCTACCGCGATATCCTGCCGCCCATGAACGAGATCGCCCCCGATCCCGGCGCCCCCGGCACCACGCCGCGCTTCCCTCTGGTCTTCGCGGCCGAGCGCGCGCCGGGGCCCGACCGCATGCCGGCGCGCCGCCTGTTCTCGCCGGAGCGCTCGCCGCCCTTCGACCCCTTCCTCTATTTCGTCCATTTCGGGCCGCGCGACGTGCGCCAGACCGACTGGGGCTTCCCCGCCCATCCGCACAAGGGCTTCGAGACCATCACCTACATGCTGGAAGGCCAGCTCGAGCACTACGATTCCGCCGGCGGCCATGCGGTGCTGGAACCGGGCGACGTGCAATGGGTGACGGCGGGCGCCGGCATCGTCCATTCGGAGATCCCGCCCGACGCCTTCAAGACCGCCGGCGGCACGGTCGACGGCTTCCAGATCTGGCTCAACTTGGCGCGCAAGGACAAGGCGGCGACGCCCGGCTACCAGATGCTTCAAGCCGCCGAGATGCCGCGCGTCGAGCCGAGCGAGGGCGTCACGCTCCGCATCATCGGCGGGACGGCATCAGGCGCGGAAAGCCCCGTCGCCATGCTCACGCCGATCAGCCTGATCCACGCCCGGATTGCGCCGGGCGCGATCTGGCGGCATACGCCGGTCGTGGGACACAACCCCTTCGTCTACGTCTTCGGCGGCGCCTGCGAGATTGCCATCGCAGGCGGAAAGGCCGCGGCGCGCGACGGGCAGGCGGCGCTCCTGGGCATCGATCCGGGCGCGCTCACGATCACCGCGGCGCCCGATAGCGCGACGGATCTCCTCTACCTCGCGGGCGCGCCGATCCGCGAGCCGATCGCCGCCTACGGCCCCTTCGTGATGACGACGCGTGAGGAGATCGTCGAGGCGATCGAGGCGTACAACTCGGGCCGCATGGGCACGCTCTAGCGACGGCCCCGCGTCAAAGGCTGATCGCAATTTTCCCGAAGTGACCGCCGCGCTCCATGCGCGCGAAGGCATCCGCCGCATCCTCGAGCGGGAACACCTGATCGACCACGGGCTTGAGACCGTGTTCGGCGATGGCGCGGTTCATCGCCTCGAAGCCCGTGCGCGAGCCGACCGCGATCCCGTGAACGCGCGCCATGGGCATGATCAGCTGCCGGACGTCGACGGTCGCTTCGGTGCCGCCGACGAACCCGATCACGCCCACATAGCCCCCGTAGGCGGCCGCCGCGAGCGCCTGGGGCAGCGTGCTCCCCGCGGTCTCGATCACGATGTCGGCGCCGTGGCCGCCGGTCGCCGCCTTGGCGGCGGCGCCCCAGTCCGGCACCTCGCGGTAGTTGATCGTCGCGTCGGCCCCCAGATCGCGGACCCGCGCGAGCTTCTCCTCGCTCGACGACAGCGCCAGCACGCGGGCGCCCGCGAGCTTGGCGAACTGCAGCGCGAAGAGCGCCACGCCGCCGGTGCCCTCCACCAGGACCCAGTCGCCCGGCTTGACCCCGCCGTCCTGAAGGGTGGACCAGGCGGTCAGGCCCGCGATGGGCAATGTCGCCGCTTCGATGTCGGAAAGATGCTCCGGCGCGGTCACCGCGTCCTCGGCGGGGACGGCGACGAAGTCCTGCAACACCCCGGTCAACGGCACGCCCAGCGTGCGCTCCGCCCGCTGCTCGGGCGTGGGGCGGCCGTCGATCCAGCCCTGGGTGTAGGCCGGCACCGCCCGATCGCCGGTCTTGAACCGGGTGACGCCCGGTCCCAGCTCGACCACCTCGCCGCTCGCGTCGGAGGACGGCACGTAAGGCCGCGGGTGGCCGGGCTTGTAGCCGCCTTTCACGATGGCGAGGTCGCGGTAGTTCAGCGTCGCCGCCGCAACGCGAATGAGGATCTCGCCCGGACCCGGCCGCGGGACCGGCCGTTCGACGAGGCGAATGGTATCGAGGCCGATGCCGCCCACCTCGATTGCCCGCATGGTCTTGCCGCTCGCCGACATTCGGTCACTCCGTGGTTGTGGCGGTCACTCCGTGGTTGTGGGGCGCGCGGACCGGATGCCCGCCCTAGATCGGGTCGCATTCGGGCCGGATCAAAAATTGATCCGGCCCGAATGCGTGAATCCGATCCAACTATTTGATGATAGAGCAGAGTCACGTGATTAGGTCGAATCATGAAGTGATTCGACCTAATCACGACCTGCTCTAGCCGTCCTTCAGCGCCGCTTGGAGGAACTCCAACGCGGCGATGGCGAAACGGTGCATGTTCTCGGCCCGGTCGGCGATACCGGTCTCCAGCGTGATCGTGCGCTCGACCGGGCCCGCGACGGCAAAGCAGGCATGGCCGGCGGCGTCGCCGTAGCGGTTGCCGGTCGGCCCCGTGGCGCCGGATTCGCTGAGCCCCCAGGTCGTCTCCAGTCTTTGGCGGATCGTGCGCGCGACGAGCTCGGCGTATTCCTCGGTCGCGCCGCGCATTCGGGTGTGCTCGTCGGGCAGGCCGAGCAGCGCGCGGCGCGCCGCGCGGGTGTAGATGACGCCGCCGCCGAGGAAATAGGCCGAGGCCCCCGGCACCGCGAGCAGCGCCGCCGACACCAGCCCGCCGGCGGAGGATTCCGCCACCGCGACCGTCTCCCCCCTCCCCTTCAGCAGGGCGCCGACGCGCGCGCCGGCTTCGTAGACGTCGTCCGCCGATCCCGCCATCACGCGGCCTGCCGCATGGCGCCCTCGGGCTTGACGCCCGCCGCGTCGAGCGCCGCGCGGATGGCGGCGATCTCGCGCTCGGGGAGCTTCACCAGCGGCGGCCGCACCGCCGCGCAGGGGATGCGGCCGAGGATCACCAGCGCCTCCTTCATGCGGTTGTGCATGTCGAGGAAGGGCGGCGCGTAGAAGGCCGAAGCGAGCGGATGGATGCGGTCGTTGATCGCCTCGGCCGCGGCCATATCCTTGCCCTGCACCGCCCGCCAGAGCGCCGCTTGCAGGTCGGCGATCACCGAGCCCGAGCCCGAGAGCAGCCCGTTGCAGCCCATGACCAGCGAGCCGTAAAGCCAGGCGCTGTGGGTGCTCAGCACGTTCACCGGCCGCGGCAAGCCCTGGAGCGTGCGGATCTGGCGCTCGTGCAGCGCCGGGTCGTTGCACCAGTCCTTGATCGCGCGCAGCGTCGGGATCGCCTCGGCCATGCGGAACAGCGTGTCGAGCGGATAGCCCTGCCCGCCCGCCATCGGGTACTGGAAGGCGATCAGCGGCAGGTCACAGGCCTCGGCGATGCGCCCGAAATGCGCCAGCGCCATCTCCGGGCGCAACTGCCCGCCCATGATCAGCGGATGCGGCGGGAAGACCAGCAGCGCCGAGGCCCCGCCCGCCACCGCCATGCGCGCCAGCCGCGCCGCCTCCAGGCTGCCGTCGGCGTAGATGCCGTTCACGACCGGCAGCCGGTCGCCGATCTCGTCCATGGTGGCCGCGAGCACCCGTTCCTGCTCGTCGACGCTGCACGAGGCGACCTCGGTGGCATGCGCGTTCACGGTGATCGCCGAAAGCCCCGCCACGCCGGCGACGTCGCGCAGGTGCTTGCGGTAGGCCGCCTCGTCGATCGCCAGGTCCTCGGAGAAAGGCAGCAGGCAGGCCGGGATCACGCCGGCCGGCTCGTAGTCCTGAAAGCGTGGCATGACGGTCCCCTCTTGCTGGATGGCCGGGTTGCCGAACGATGGCGCCAGTCTACACCGGCCGGGACGGCGCGGAACCTGTCCGTCGCGTCCTCAGTCCGGCTCGCGGTAGGGCCCCTGAAGCGTGGCGCCGCCATCGGCGATCAGCACCTGCCCGGTGACGTAGCGCGCCAGGTCCGAGCACAGGAAGAGCACCGCGTTGCCGATGTCCCAGCCGGTGCCCTCGATGCCCAGCACCGAGGCCTTGCGCCGCATCTCGCGGCCGCGCTCCGACATGCCGGGGCCGTAGACCATCGGCGTGTAGACCGGCCCCGGCGCCACGCAGTTGACGCGGATGCCCTGGGGCCCGTGATCGACCGCCATGGCCCGGGTGAGCGCGATCACCGCGCCCTTCGAAGTCGAATACGCGGTGAGGCCGCGCGGCCGCAGCGCCGAGATCGAGGAGACGTTGACGATGGCGCCGCCGTTGCCCGCCGCGACCATCGCCGGCACCGCGTGCTTGGCGGCCAGGAACATGCTGTCGACATTGGTGCGCATGACGCGCCGCCACTGGTCCTCGCTCTCCTCGACCACCGTGCCCTTGCTGGCGATGCCGACATTGTTGTCGAGGATGTCGAGCCGGCCCCATCTGCCGGTCGCCTCGGCGACCATCGCCGCGCACTGGGCATCGTCGGTCACGTCGGCCTCGAAACCGGCGGCCTCGCCGCCCGCCTCGCGGATCATCGCCGCGGTGCGCTTGGCGTCGCCGCCCGCAAGGTCGACCGCGAGCACCCGCGCCCCGGCGCGCGCCAGCAGGATCGCCGCCGCCCGGCCGTTGCCGATGCCGTCGCCCGCCGCCCCGCCGCCGGTGACGACCGCCACCTTGCCGTCCAGGCCGAAATCGATATCGCCGTCGCTCATCGCGCGCCCCGTTTGCCTCGCATCGGGCAATGGTAACGGCCGCCGCGACGTTCGCCATAGGCAAAGCAGCTATGCGGGCCGCCGCACCGGCGCATAGCTGATGTTTCTTGACCGGCGGGTGGGCATGGTCCGGGATAGGGCGGACGACCCCGACACCAACCCTGACTAGACGGCGGACACGGACCATGCGGCTCGAAAACAGGATCGCGATCATCTTCGGCGCGGGGCAAACGCCCGGCGAGACCGTCGGCAACGGCCGCGCCACCGCGCTTACGTTTGCCCGAGAGGGCGCCAAGGTGATGGCCGTCGACCGCAACCTCGCCTCCGCGGAAGAAACGGCGGCGATGATCGCCGAAAAGGGAGGCGAGGCGGCGGCGATCGCCGCGGACGTGACCGAAGAAGCGGCGATCGAGGCCGCCGTCGCCGCTTGCACCGAGCGCTGGGGCCGCATCGACATCCTCCACAACAACGTCGGGGTGAGCATCGAGGGCGGCGACGCGCCGATCACCGAGATCACCGTCGAGGCCTTCGACCGCGTCGTCGCGATCAACCTGCGCGGCATGGTCCTGACCTGCAAGCACGTGCTGCCGATCATGCGCGAAGAGAAGAGCGGCGCCATCATCAACATCTCCTCGATGGCGGCGCGCAGCGTCTATCCGCTGGTCGGCTACAAGACGACCAAGACCGCGCTCATCGGGCTCACCGAGCAGCTCGCGATCCAGAACGCCGAATACGGCATCCGCGCCAACTGCATCCTGCCGGGCCTGATGGACACGCCGATGGGCGTCGACGTGCGGGCGCGCACCACCGGCCGCAGCCGCGCCCGGATCGAGGCCGAGCGCAACGCCTTCGTGCCGCTGGGCGGGCGCATGGGCACGGGCTGGGACGTCGCCAATGCGGCGCTCTTCCTCGCCTCCGACGAGGCGCGCTTCATCACCGGCGTGATCCTGCCGGTCGACGGCGGCGCCGGCGTCAACACCGCCAGCGGCTCCCGAGCAACATAGTGGCGACGTGACCTGCGCCGCTGGCGCATTTTCGATCTGCGAAACGGCTCCCCCGCCCCGGGCGGCATTGGTATAGTATGCGTCCACGGACCCGGGCAGGTCTCATGCGGCGCGATCATGGACATCAAGCAGCTTAACTACTTCGTCCACGTGGCCGACCTACGCAGCTTCTCCAAGGCGGCGGCGGTTCTCGCCATGGCGCAGCCGGCCTTGAGCCGGATGATCCGCAGCCTGGAGACCGAGCTCGGCGCCCCGCTCTTCTACCGGAACGGCCGCGGCGTCGTGGTCACCGAGGCCGGCGAGCGCCTGCTCCCCTACGCCAAGTCGATGGTCGAGCAGGCCGACCGCATCAAGAGCGACCTCACCATGCTGCGCGACAACCCCTCGGGCATGGTGAGCCTGGGCGTGCCGCCGACGCTCGGCCAGGTGCTCGTCCCCTCGCTGGTCCGCGACATCCGCGACCGCTACCCCAACATCTCGCTGCGCATCTCCGAGGGCTTCAGCGGGCACGTCTACGAATGGCTGATGTCGGGCCGGCTCGACCTCGCCATCATCTACGACGCGCCGCGCTCCGGGAACCTCACCACCGACCAGCTCGTCACCGAGCAGATGTTCCTGGTCGAGCCGCCGACCAAGGCGAAGAACCGCCCGGACACGGTGAGCTTCGCCGAGGTGGCCGAGCTGCCGCTCATCCTGCCCAGCCGGCCGCACGGCCTGCGCGTCCTGATGGACACGATCGCGGCCCGCGAGGGCTACACGCTCAACGTCGAGTTCGAGGTCGACGTGGCCTCCGCCATGTTCGAGCTGGTGGAGACCGGCGTCGGCTACATGGTCCAGCCCTATGCCGCGATCTCCCGGCGCGTCGCCGCCGGCCGCCTCGCCGCCCGGCGCGTCGTCGAGCCGATGATCTCGCGCACCATGGTCATGGCGACGACGACCCAGCGCCCGCTCTCGCTCGCCGCGCGCACCGTCCTCGACGTGATCAAGAAGGACGTGAAGCGGCTGGTCGAATCGGGCGAATGGCTCGGCACCTCCTGGGAGGAGACGCGGGAGCTTGTCGCCAAGTAGCCGCACCCGTCCCCGCCGGAACGAGACAGAGGAGCGCGTGGCCCGGTGAGCCGGTGGAGCGTCGACGAGGTCGAGATCGCGCGCGTGCTCGAATTCGAGATGCCACTGATCGCGCCCGAGGTGCTGCTGCCCGACGCCACGCCCGAGGCCATCGCCCCCCATCTCGACTGGCTGACCCCGCATCTCCTCGATCCCGCGACGGGGCACCTGGTGATGGCCTTCCACAGCCTGGTGGTGAGGACCCCGCGCCACACCATTGTCGTCGACACCTGCGGCGGCAACGACAAGCCGCGCCCCGGCAAGCCGCGCTACGACATGAAGAGCTGGCCCTATCTCGACAGGCTCGCCGCCGCCGGGGTCGGGCCCGAGGCCGTCGACTACGTCATGTGCACCCATCTCCACGTCGACCATGTCGGCTGGAACACGCGGCTCGAGAACGGCCGCTGGGTGCCGACCTTCCCGAACGCCAAGTACCTCTTCGGCCGGGCGGAGTACGACTTCTGGGAGGCCGAGTGGCGCGATCCCGGCTTCCCCGATGATCCATATGGCGACGACAGCGTGCTGCCCGTGGTCGAGGCCGGCCTCGCCGAATTCATCGAGGACGACTTCGCCTTCGAGGACGCCGTCACGCTGGAGCCGACGCCCGGCCACACGCCCGGCCATCTCTGCCTCCACATCGCCGGCACCAACGGCGGCGGCGACGCGGTACTGAGCGGCGACCTCATGCACCACGCGCTGCAATGCGCGCATCCCGACTGGAACAGCGTCTTCTGCGTCGACGCCGAGCGGTCGCGCGCGACCCGCCGCCGCTTCCTGGAGCGCTACGCCGACACCGGCACGCTGGTCATGCCGGCGCATTTCCCGACGCCCACAGCCGGGCGGGTCGAGAGCGCCAACGGCGACGGCTTCCGCTTCGCCTTCGCGAACGGAGGTTAACGACGAACCAATTCGGTTGATCCGACCTTCGAAGCAAAATTCTCCTCCCCCTCCAAAGAGTGGGAGGGAAAAAGGCGCCAGCTCCGTGTCGGGCAATGAGGACCTACGTCGCGCCCTTGCCCTTGAGCTCCGCACCCGCCCAGCCCTCGGCGTGCTTCACGATGGTGGTGAAGTCGGCGTCGGCGCCGTCGCGCATCAGGGCGAACTGCCACATCTGCTCGACCGCGTGGCCGACCCAGGTGGGCACGCCATAAAGCGCGGCCTCCTCGAGAAAGAGCGCCACGTCCTTGTGCATGAGCCCGGTCGAAAAGCCGGCGTCGAACTTGCGCGGCAGGATCCGGTTGGGGAACTTGTCGGTCGTCGCCGTGTTCCGCCCCGATCCGGCGTTCACGACATCGAGCATCGTCTCCGGCGCCAGCCCCGCCTTGGCGCCCAGCACCAGCGCCTCGGAGGTCATCGCCATCGCCGTCGCCGACAGCACGTTGTTGATCAGCTTCATGGTCTGGCCGAGCCCCTGCTTCTCGCCGACGAAGAAGGGATTGCCGATCGCCTCGAAGAGCGGCTTCATGGTCTCGTATTCGGCCCGCGGGCCGGAGACCATGACCGCGACCGTGCCCGCCGCGGCGCCCGCCGTACCGCCGCTGACCGGCGCGTCGAGCATGAGCCTGCCCGACGCGTTCAGCCCCTCGCCGACCAGGGTCGCGACCCGCGAGCCGGTGGTCGAGAGATCGATGCACAGCCGCATCTTCGAGCCGTGGACGAGCCCGCCCTCGCCGATCGCCACGCTGCGCACGACCTCCGGCACCGGCAGGCTCATGAAGACGGCGTCCGTCCGCTCGGCGACGTCGACCAGGTCGCGCGCCGCGGTCGCGCCCAGCGTCACGAAATGCTCGACCCGTTCGGGCACGGTGTCGAAGACGACCAGGTCGTGGCCGGCCTTGACCAGGTTCTCGGCCATCGGACGCCCCATGTTGCCGAGCCCCACGAACCCTACCGGATCGCCCATCGTCACCTCCCCGCTCGCGCCGCTTGCCGCCGCGTTTCGCGCATCCTACTCGATTCCCTCCTCGGCGAAGACCTTCTTGGCCGTCCTGTGCGCGTCGACCGAGGCCGGGAAGCCGCAATAGATCGCCGCCTGCAGGAAGACTTCGCGGATCTCGTCCTTGGTGACGCCGTTCCTGAGCGCGCCGCGCAGGTGCATCTCCAGCTCGTGCGGCCGGTTGAGCGCGGTCAGAAACGCGAGGTTCAGGAGGCTCCGCATCTTCCGCGGCATGTGCTCCTCGCGGGTCCACAGCCAGCCCCAGCAGAAATTGGTCGAGATCTCCTGCAGCGGCATGGTGAAGTCGTCGGCGTTCTTGATCGAGGTCTCGACGTAATCCGCGCCGAGCACGGCCTTGCGGATGGTCAGGCCGTCTTCCGACAATGCGTCCGCCATGTGATCCTCCTGGGCGTTCCGGTTCCGGGAAGTGGCAACTATCCCGCGTTTGACCGGGCGCGATAAGGGAGCCGATTCGCCATAACAGGTATAATGCGGCGGGTTTTGGCCTTGCGCCCCCGGCGCTCTAGACTGGCGAAAACATGGGAAAGGGGAGGCAGGCGATGGCGGATTTCCCGAGCCTCGGCTGGATGACCGGCTTCAAGGAGAAGGTGAACGCCGACCGGGAGATGTCGGTGGTCGGCGCCTGGTTCGACACCGCGATCGAGCTCGGCGTCGGCAAGCACCGCGTCGTGCTGCGCGTCGAGGAGGGCAAGATCACCGATATCGTCGAGTCGCCCGGCCTCGACGTGCGCTCGGCATTCGGCCTGCGCGCGCCCGACGAGATCTGGGCCAAGTTCCTGGCGCCGGAGCCGGAGCCGCTCTACCACGATTTCTTCGCCATGCTGATGCGCGTGCCCGAATTCAACATCGAGGGCGACACGCTGGTGGCGATGCAGAACGCAAGGGCGCTGCACCGGATGATGAACATCATGCGCGAGATGGGGGCGAGCCATGCCTGACTTCGAGCCGATCACCGGACGCTACCTGCCGGTCAGCTACAACGGATCGACGAGCCGCGTCTTCGTCGAGGAAGCGGGCCAGGGCATCCCCCTCCTCTGCCTGCACACGGCCGGCGCCGACAGCCGCCAGTTCCGCCATGTCCTCAACGACCCGGAGATCACCAGGGAATTCCGCGTCATCGCCTTCGACATGCCGTGGCACGGCCGCTCGAACCCGCCCGAGGAGTGGTGGCTGACGCGCTACCGCCTCACCACCGACGGCTACATGGCGATCATCCGCGCGGTCTGGCAGGCGCTCGAGCTCGACCGGCCGGTCGTCATGGGCTGCTCGATGGGCGGCGCCATCGTGCTCAAGGTCGCCGCCGAGTATCAGGACGAGCTGCGCGGCATCGTCGGCCTCGAGAGCGCCGCCTACGCGCCCGGCCGCTACAACGAATACCTCCACCACCCGGCGATCCACGGCGGCGAGCTCTGCGCCAGCTACACCTACGGCCTCTGCGCGCCCGGCAGCCCGGAGGAGAGCCGGCGCGAGAACTGGTGGTACTACAGCCAGTCCGGCCCCGGCATCTACCAGGGCGACGTCCACTACTACAGCCTCGACTGGGACGCCCGCGACGATCTGCGCCGCATCGACACCAACAAGTGCAAGGTCTCGCTCCTGACCGGCGAGTTCGACTATTCCTGCACCCCGGAGATGACCCGGGAAGCCGCCAAGGCGATCGCCGGCTCGCGGGTCGAGATCATGAAAGGCATGGGCCATTTCCCGATGATCGAGAACTACCCCGGCTTCCGCCAATACCTCCTCGACGCCCTCAACTACATGGCGGACTAGATCGGATCGCTTTCAGGCTGGATCGATAAGAGATCCAGCCTGAATGCGTGAATCCGATTTAACTCGTTAACGATAGAGCGGAGTCACGCGACCGGATTGCAACATGCAACGATTCAATCCGGTCGCGTGACTCTGCTCTAGGCGCCGCGCAAAAGCATTCCCTGATCCGGTCAGACCACATCATCCCCTCCCCCAGCGGGGCGAACCGACGACAATCAGCGTGTGCGCGTGGCTGGCCGAGCGGGAGGGGCCGGTATGAGCCCCTCCGCGTGTTGTCGCAATTCCTGGCGCCTACGCCGTCTTGCGGGGCCGGCCCGGCTTGCGGGGGCGGTAGTGCGCGGCGAGCGCGACCTGGTCGCGGGCGAGCGCCCGCGCGGCGATCGCGACATGGGTCGGCACGCGCTTGGCGCGCAGATAGTTCTTCATCGTCGAGAGCGCCACGCCGAGCAGGTCGGCGCTTTCCTGCACCGAGAGTTCGAGCGCGGTGAAGGCCTCGCGCAGGGCCGCGCCGGCCATCGGGCGTTGTTCCTCGGCGAGGCGGCGCAGCGTGTCGGCGCCGTAGTCGAGGCCGTTCGGCCAGCCGATGCCCGATCCCCAGTCGATCGGCTCGGCGGCGTCGAACACGGCCTTGTCCTCGAGCGCGCCGAGGCGGCTGGAACGGGCGATCAGCCCGGTCAGGTCGACGGTGTCAGTGGTGCCGTCCGCCCATTCGACCTCGAGGGTCTTGGGCGCGCCGGTCGGCGCGACGCGGAGGACTCGGTGGTTGAGTGGCATCGGATTTCCTCATCGGTCTGTCTGGACGTCTGTCTGTCTCGCTTCTGCTCGTGCCGGGGCGGGCATCGGGCGGCCCCTACTCCGAGTATTCGCGCCAGGTTTCCCACAGCAGCGCGCGGTTGGCTTCCGCCCAGGCGAGGGCGCGGCGGCGGACCGCAGCCTTCACCGAGCCGCGGAAGATCGTCAGGTCGTCGATCCGTACCTTCGCCTCTTCGTTGGGGGTGACGATGTGGAAATGCGGCGGGTTGTCGTCGTCGAAGTACATGGTGATCTTGAAGCCGCCGAAGTCGTGAACTGTAGGCATCATCGCCCTCGTTACGATGCTAAAAACATAGGGTAAAATCTGCCCTATGTCAATAAATACCGGGCAAAATTTGACCGATATTTTAGGATTGAGGGGGCGGCATGAGGCAGCCCATGTGCGATGCGCTCGACGCGCTACGCGAGGTGCGTCTGCAGGCAGCCGGCCTGCCACAGGCGTTGATCGCTGGCGCGGTCGATGCCGCGCTGCCCCACCCACTCCCCCTGCGGGGCAGGGAGATTGGCGCAATCCCTACCTGTGTCGTCCTAATGCGCGCCCAGATAGGCCTTCTGCACGGTCTCGTCCTTCGCCAAGGCTTCGGCCGTGTCGGCGCCGGTGATGTGGCCGTTGTCGAGCAGGTAGCCGCGATCGGCGATGGCGAGGCCCTGGCGCGCGTTCTGCTCGACCAGCAGGATGCCGACGCCGCTCTCCTTGACCCGCGCCAGCGAGCGGAAGAGCCCGCTCGTCAATATCGGCGACAGGCCCAGCGACGGCTCGTCCAAAAGCAGGATCGAGGGCGCCGACATCATGGCGCGGCCGATCGCCACCATCTGCTGCTCGCCGCCGCTCATCGTGCGCACGAGCTGCTTGCGCCGCTCGGCCAGGCGCGGGAAGAGCGTCAGCACGCGCTCCAGGTTCTCCGCCTCGCGCGCCCGCGCGCGCCGCGGGAAGGCGCCCAGCAGCAGGTTCTCATGCGCCGAGAGATCTGCGAAGACGCCGCGGTCCTCGGGCACCAGCGCGATGCCCGCCTCGACGATCTCGTGCGGCGGGCTGGCGGTCATGTCGCGCCCGTCGATCAGCACGGCGCTGCCCTTGGCGGCCGGGGTGAGCCCGGCGATGGCGCGCAGAAACGTGCTCTTGCCGGCGCCGTTCGCGCCCAGCATCACCACGATCTCCCGCGTTCCGACGTCGACCGAGACGCCCTCGACCGCCCGGTGGCGGCCGTAGAAGACCGAGAGGTTCCGGGTCTCAAGCATCGGCGTCGCCCAGATAGGCGCGGATCACCTCGGCGTCCGCCAGCACCTCGGCCGGCGCGCCCTCGGCGATCATCGCCCCGCTGCTCATGACCACGCAGCGGTCGCACAAGCTGCGGATCGCGTCCATCACGTGCTCGACGACGAGGATCGTGCGCCCCTCGCCGCGCAGCGCCTCGATCAGCGCGATACCGGTCTTGAGCTCGGTCGGGTTGAGGCCCGCCAGCCATTCGTCGAGCAGCAGCACCTTGGGATCGGCGATCAGCGCGCGCGCGAGCTCGACCCGCTTCTGGTCGATATAGGTGAGCGCCGAGACGGGCGTCTCCCCCGCGACCGCGAGCCCCACCCGCGCGACCAGCGCGCGCGCGCGGTCGCGCAGGTCGTCGCCCCAATGCCGGCTGTGGCCGAAGACGCCGCCGGCCATCACGTTCTCCAGCACGCTCATCGAGGGCAGCATGCGCACGATCTGGAAGGTCCGCGCCACGCCCATGCGCGCGATCGCCGCCGGCGCGGCGCCGCCGATCTCCTCGCCGTAGAGCCGGATCGCGCCGGCGCTCGGCTTGAGCGCGCCCGAGACCAGGTTGATCACCGTGGTCTTGCCCGAGCCGTTCGGCCCGATCAGCCCCAGCACCTCGTTCCGGGCCAGCTCGAACGACATCGCGCTGACCGCGGTCAGCCCGCTGAAGTTCTTGGTGAGCGCACTGACCGCGAGCGCCGCCGCGCCGTTCGCCGGGTCAGCCATTCTCGCGCGCCCTGGTCCGGGCGAGGGTCTCGAGCACGCCGACCACGCCGTTCGGGATCAGATAGACGATGAGGAGGAAAGCCGCGCCCAGCAACAGGGTCGTCTGGTTGGGGAATTTGGCCGAGATCACGTCGGAGAGAATGGTGAAGGGGATGACGCCGACCAGCGGTCCCCAGAGCCGATGCGCGCCGCCGAGGAGCGCCATGATCACGACCTGGAAGGAGAGCATCGCGCCGAAGGCGAGGGTCGGCTCGATGAAGGTCCAGCGCGGCGCCAGGATGGCGCCGGTGATCGAGGCGACGGTGCCCGAGATCACGAACAGCACCACCTTGGCGCGCGCCGTGTTGATGCCGCTATGCACGGCGACGACCTCGTCGTTGCCGATGATGCGGAGCGCGAAGCCGAGCCGCGAGCGCCCGATCCGCCAGCCGACCAGGTAGACCAGCCCGGCCAGCGCCAGGAGCTGCCAGTAGATCATCGGCTCGGTGATGCCGGTCAGCACGTAGAGCCCGCTGCTGGCGCCGAGCGTCGCCTGCACCCAGGCCACGAGCTGGCGCACCAGCTCGGCCAGGCCCAGGGTGAAGATGACGAAATAGACGCCCGAGAGGCGCAGCGTCGCCAGGCCGATGATCGCCGAGAGCACGGCGCCGGCCACCGCCGCCGCGAGCACGAGCACCGCAAAGGGCAGCACGCCGATGCCGACGCCGACGATGTACATGCCGATCCCGTAGAACGCCGCCGTCGCCAGGGAGATGTAATGCGTCGGGCCGGAGAACAGCGCCCAGGAGGTCGCCAGCACCGTGTACATGGCGATCGAGACGCCGACCGAGAGCCAGTAGCCCGTATCGAACAGCGGCAACAGGGCGACGACGCCCAGCGCGGCGGCCGCGAGGCCGAGGTTGCGCCACTCGCGGGCGCTCACGTCCCGCGCCTCCCGAACAGCCCCTGGGGCCGGACCAGCAGGATGAGGATGAAGAGCAGGTAGGCCGCCGCCAAGGTCAGGCCGGGATCGATCAGGCTGGCCACCGCGGTTTCGGCGAGACCCAGGATGAAGGCGGCGAGGATGGTGCCGCGGATGTCGCTGACGCCGCCCAGGATCACGATGATCAGCGCCTTCATCGTGAACAGCACGCCGAGCGAGGCGTCCATCGTCAGGAAGGCGCTGATCATCGCCCCGCCGGCCGCCGTGACCGCCCCGCCCAGCGCGAAGGCCAGCGCCGACGCGGCCGCCACGTTGATGCCGACGAGCCCCGCCGCCGACGGGTTGACCGCCACCGCGCGCAGGCTGAGGCCGAGGCGCGTTCGGTTCAACCAAAGGGCAAGGGCGATACACAAAACGGCCGAGGCGAGGAAGGCCGCGATCCGGTTCAGCCCATGGCGCTGGCCGAGGATCTCCACCGGCTCGGCGAGATAGAGGTATTCGAACGACCGGCCGCCGAAGAGCGCCAGCATCAGCCCCACCAGGATGAACGCCATCCCGAACGTCGCCAGGATGCTGTCGACCTCGAGGTGCCCCTGGCTCTTGGCGCGCTTGACCAGCGGCTGCAGCAGCACCCGATAGATCGCCCAGTTGACGGCGAAGGCGAGCGGCACCACGAAGAGGATCGACAGGAACGGGCTGAACCTGGTGGTGGAGTAGAGCCAGAAGGCGCCGAAGGCGCCGGCCACGAGCATCTCGCCGTTGGCGAGGTTCATGATCCGGGCCACGCCGTACTGAAGCTGCAGACCCAGCGCCATCAACGCATAGGTGCCGCCCAGCAGCAGTCCGACGACGATGATGTCCATGGCGGGCGGAGGCCTGAAACGGCGCCGCCGCCCGGGATGGAACCGGGTCCCACCGCCGGGCGGCGCGCGTGGCCGCTTACCAGTCGGGCTTCAGCACCACCGGCTTGGCGCCGGCGCGGCCGGTCGAGGCGACCCCGTAGTATTTGCCGTTCTGCCACTGGCCCACGGTCCAGAACTTGGCGCTGTTCTGGTTTTGGAACCTGATCGGGCCGACCACGGTCTCGAAGGTGTTGGCCTTGATGTAGGCGATCACGGCCTTGCGATCGGTCGAGCCGACGGCTTCGATGGCCTTCTCCAGGATCTGCAGGCTGGCGTACATCACCGGGCTCGCCCAGCTGTCCGGAGCCTTTCCGGTCGCCTTCTTGTGCGCCGCGGCGTAGGCCTTCATCGCCGGCGTGTCGGGGTTGATCCCGCCGGCGCCGAGCACGCCCTCGGCCGCCTTGCCGAACTTGCCGCCATAGGCGGGAAAGGCGGTGGCGACGGCGGTGTAGAAGGCCTTGACGTTGAGGCCGGCGATCTTCGCCTGCTCGGTCAGCCCGAAGGTGTCTGGCGGATAGGACCAGGCGACGAAGGCGTCGGGCTTCGCATCCTTGGCGCCCTTGACCACCGGGGCGAGATCCTGCGTGCCGAGCGGATAGGACTTGTCGTAGACGATCTTGAAGCCCGCCTTCGTCAGGATCGGGCGCGCGGCGTTGGCCAGCTCGATGCCGAAGGCGTCGGCCACGTTGACCATGGCGATGCGGTCGCCGATCTTGCCCGCGGCGCGCATCTTCTTGAGGATATCGACCAATCCGCCCACGAAGTTGGTGGTGTCGCCGAGGGTGAAGAAGATGCCCGGATAGCGCTTGGTCAGCATGTCGATCTTGTCGGTGATCGCGGTCGAGGTGATCTGCGGATAGCCGTGCTTGGCGAAGATCGGGGCCACGGCGAGGTTGAAGCCGGTGCCGTAGGGCGCCAGGACGAAATCGACCTTGTCCTGGGTCGCCAGGCGCTGCACGGCCTTGATGGTCTCGCCCGGATTGGTCCGGTCGTCGTATTCGATCAGCTTGATCCTGGCCTGGCCGCTCTTCAGCTTGAGCCCGCCCCGGGCATTCACCTGGGATACCCAGAGCTTGATGTTCGGCCAGTGCGTGATCGCCGATCCCGCCGCCAGCGGGCCCGTCTTCGGCGCGACGGCGCCGATCTTGATCTCGTTGGCGGCCAGCGCCGATCCGGCGCCCGACAGCCCCGCCGCGAGCGAAATCGCGGCAAGGCCCAGGACTATGCGTCGCTGCATGGTAATCCTCCCTGGAAACAATCGTTCCGGTCGTTGTGCCCACGAGGTCTTTCGCGCGGGCGCGGCTCTTTTCGGGGCGCATTATGCCCACGGCGGGCGCCGTGCTGTCCACCCGAATTGCCCGCGCCGCCGGAGCCCTGCGGACCCCTGGAAAAACGAAGCCGAATGCGCCGTTATGCCGGATCCACGTTCATCAGCGGCACGGTGTTGAACTTGGCCGGCTTCAGGATGATGGAATGCATGGTCTGCATGAGCGGCCGCACCCGCCCGGCGAAATCGAGGAACGCGGGCATCGCCTCGAGCGTCTCGCGCCGCGCCTCGCGGTCGGCCTGGCTCTCGTATGCCCAGTAGTGGACGACCTGGTTGACGGTCCCCACGTCGGTGTAGAAATAGCCGACCAGGTTGCCGAGCGTCGGCTTCAGCACCGGCAGCCCGTACTCCTCCACGACGGCCAGGAAGTCATGCACCTTGCCGGGGTGCAGCGTGTAGGTCCGTTGTTCCAGGATCATGGCTCCGCCCTCCTCTCTCTCGTCACGGGATCAGCACCGAGGAGCCGGTCGTCGCCCGGCTTTCCAGCGCGCGATGGGCCTCGACCGCGTCGGCCAGCGGCCAGGACTGGTTCACCTCGATCCTGAGCGCGCCGTCGGCGACCAGCGCGAACAGCTCGTCGGCGCGCCCCAGCATCTCCTCGCGCGTCGCCGTGTAGTCGGCCAGCCCCGCGCTGGTCACGTAGAGCGAGCCCATCAGGTTGAGCTGGAAGAGATCGAAGGGCGGGATCGGCCCCGACGCCGTGCCGAAGGACACCATCGTGCCGCGCCGGCGCAGGCATTTGAGCGAGGTCTCGAAGGTATCCCTGCCGACCGAATCGTAGACCGCCGACACGCCGACGCCGCCGGTGATCTCGCGCACCCGCGCCAGCAGGTCCTCCCTCGTGTAGACCACCGGATGGGTGCAGCCATGCGCGGCGGCCTCGGCGGCCTTCTCCTCGGAGCTCACCGTGCCGATGATGGTGACGCCGTTCCGCTGCAGGAGCTGGCAGAGGATCGTGCCGACGCCGCCCGCGGCCGCCTGCACGAGCACCGTCTCCCCCGCCCCCGCCACGTAGGAGCCGCGCGCCAGGTAATGCGCGGTCAGCCCCTTCAGCATCATCGCCGCCGCCGTCCTGCCGTCGATCGCGTCGGGAAGGCGGATCAGGTTGCGCGGCGGCATGATCCGGTATTCCGCGTCGGCGCCCGGCGGGCCGACGCCGTAGGCCACCCGGTCGCCGGCCGCGACCTCGCCGACGCCGTCGCCGACCGCCTCGACCACCCCCGCCGCCTCGTTGCCCAGGATCACCGGCAGCGCCGCCGGGTAGTCGCCCTTGCGGTACTTGGTGTCGATGAAGTTGACCCCGATCGCGGTGTGCCGGACCAGCACCTCGCCCGGCCCCGGCTCGCCGATCTCGACGTCCTCGTAGCGCAGGACCTCGGGTCCGCCGGTCTCGTGGATGCGGATCGCTTTCATGGCAAGTAGCTGCCTCCGTTCACGTGGATGGTCTGGCCGGTGACGTAGCGCCCCGTGGGCCCGCAGAGGTGCCGCACCATGCCGGCGACCTCCTCGGGCCGGCCCTTGCGCCCGGCGAGCGTGTCGGGCAGGGGTGGCAGCGTGCCGGCGCTGGCGGGCCGCTCGGTGTCGATATGCCCGGGCACGACGCAGTTGACGGTGACCCGGTGCTCGGCGAGCTCGACCGCCAGCGCCTTGGTGAGCCCGACGACCCCGGCCTTGGCGGTCACGGCATGCGCGCGTCCCTTGGCGCCGACATGGGCGGTCAGCCCGCCCAGGTTGACGATGGTGCCCCAGTCGCTTGCGATCAGATGCGGCAGCGCCGCCCTAGCGCAGAGGAACGGCCCGTCGAGCGTCACCGCCATCACCGCGCGCCATTCCTCCAGGCCCATCTCGCCGAAGGGCACCAGGCGGCGGATCGAGGCGTTGTTGACCAGGATGTCGAGCCGCCCGAAGCGGTCGAGCGTCCGCGCCACCAGGCCGTCGACCGCATCCGGGTCGCTCACGTCGGCGAGACAGGCGAAGCCCTGGCCCCCGGCGGCGTCGACCGCGCCCGCCACGGCCTCGGCCTCCGCCTGCGCCGCGCGCGCGTTGACCACCACCGCCGCACCGTCGGAGGCCAGGGCCAGCGCGATGGCGCGGCCGATGTTGCGGGCGGCGCCCGTCACCACCGCGACCTTGCCCGCCAGCGGCCTCGCGGTATCGTCGCTCATCACTCAGCTCCCCTCTCCTGGCCGGCGCTGAAAGAAATGGGGAAGCGGATGGACGCCCACCCGCTTCCCCTCATGGAGCCCGTGATCTCAGGCGTCGGACCCTACCGCTTCACCCAGATCGGCTTGGCGGTCGCCGCGCTCTCCGGATGGATCGTCTGCGGCTTGCCGTTCTGCCACTGGATGATCACCAGCGGCGCGCCGGCGCGCCGGCCGTTCTTCTCGAAGTGCAGCCGTCCGCCCGGGAAGTAGGCCGCCGGGCCGTCCTTCACGTCCATCGTGCGGATGGCCTCGGCCACCGCGACGCGGTCGAGCTTGCCGGTCTTCTCCAGCGCCCACTTGAAGATCATCATGTCGCCATAGGTGCTGACGCTGTCCTGGGTCAGCCAGGGCTCGCCCGTCCGCTTGGTGAAACGCGCGATAAGCTTTTCCTGACCCTTGATGCCCCAGTTGGCGGTGACGATCATCATGCCGTTCAGCAGCGTCGGGTCGGCGATCACCTTGAGCAGCTCGGGCACCGCCATGTGGGCGCCGTTGGCGACCAGCGGGATGCGCCCGCGGCCGAGCCCGAACTCGGCCAGCTTCTCGACCAGAAGCTTGTCGTCGGGCACGTTCGAGGCCAGCAGGAACAAGAGCTGCGGGCGTGCCGAACGCACCTTCTGGATGATCGGCGAGGCGTCCGACAGCGGCGGCGTGAAGGTCTGGTCGACGACCAGCTTCAGCCCCGCCTTCTTCAGCGCGCCGCCGCGCAGGGCCTTGGCGTAGCTGACCGGCGCCGCCGTGTTGTCCATGACGATGCCGGCCGTCTTCGGCGCCTTGCCCGTGTACTTCTTCATCAGCGCCACGATCGTCGGCAGCGAGCCGCGCGACTGGGCGCCGCCCGTGGGCGATGTCTGGAAAACGTAGCGGAAGCCGCGCTCGGTGATCTTGTCCGAGTAGGACAGGGTGAGCCACGGCAGCTTCGCCCGCTCGGTCAGCTCGGTCACCGCCAGGGTGAACGAGCTCAGCCACGAGCCCGTGCCGCCGATCGCGTCGGGATGACGCGACAGCACGAGCTGGGCCGCCTGCTTGGCCTTCTCGGCATTGTCGCCGGCGTCGGCGACGATCAGCTTGAACTTGGCCCCGCCGAGCGCCTTGACGCCGCCCGCCTTGTTGATGTCGTCGATCGCCATGTCGGCGCCGAGCTTCATCAACTGGCCTTGTCGCGCCCACGGGCCCGACATCGGCGCCACCAGGATGACCTTGACTTCCTTGGCCTCGGCCGCCGCCTGACCGGCCGCCATCATCAGCGGCGCGGCCACCACGGCCGCCAGCGTCGCGAGCGATGCGCGGCGCGTAAGCTTATGCGTCTTTTCGTACTTCGACATAGCCGTTACCTCCTTCGGTCTACTCGTTACCTGGTTGTTGTTCTTGTCTGCGAATTGTCGTCTAGCGCGTCGTCTCCCTGGTCGTTCGATCCGGCTTGGCGCCGGTTTTCGCGCCTACAGGCCGAGATAGGCGGCTTTCACCCGGTCGTCGGCCATCAGGCTGTCGTGCGTTCCCTCCATCACCACGCGGCCCGTCTCCAGCACATAGCCGCGGTCGCAGGATTCGAGCGCCTCGGCGACGCGCTGCTCGACCAGCAGGATCGTCACCTTGTCCTCGCGGTGGATCTCCTCGATGCGCTCGAAGATCGAGTCCGCCACCGTCGGCGCCAATCCCATCGACGGCTCGTCGAGCAGCAGGAGCCGCGGCGAAGAGGCCAGGCCGCGTCCGATGGCGAGCATCTGCTGCTCGCCGCCGGACAGCGTTCCGGCAAGCTGGTCCCGGCGCTCGGCGAGCACCGGGAACAGCGTGTAGATGCGCTCCAGCCTGGCGCCCCAGGTCTCGCGGGACGGGTCGGCGTAGCTGCCCATCTCGAGGTTCTCGAGCACCGTGAGGCGCGAGAAGACCTGCCGGCCTTCGGGCACATGCGCTATGCCGAGATGGGCGCGCTGCGCCGGGTTCACCGACAAGAGATCCTGGCCCTCGAACGTCACCTTACCACCCATCGCCGGGACGATGCCCGAAATGGTCTTGAACAGCGTCGTCTTGCCCGCGCCGTTCGGGCCGACGATGGCGACGAACTCGCCCTCCTGCACCTCCAGCGAGGCGCCGTTCAAGGCCTTGATGCCGCCATAGGCGACGTTGAGGGCGTCAACCTGCAGCACGTTCCATCCACTTCTTGCCGAGATAGGCTTCGATCACCGCCGGGTCCTTGACCACGTCGTCGGGCTTGCCCGCGGCGATGACGGCGCCGTGGTCGAGCACCACGAACGCGTCGGCCAGGCGCACCATCGCCTGCATCGTGTGCTCGATGATGACGATGGTGATGCCGCTCTCGCGCAGCCGGCGCACCACGTCGAGCATGCGCTCGATCTCGATCGCGCCGAGGCCCGCCAGCGTTTCGTCGAGCATCAGCATCGCGGGCTTGGAGGCGACGGCGCGGGCGAGCTCCATCAGCCGGAACTGCTCGTTGGTGAGGCCGCTCGCCAGCGCCCCCGCCAAGTCGGCCAGGCCGACCCGGACCAGCGCGTCATAGGCAAGCGCGCGGGCCTCTTCGTCGTCCTTGGACCCGGCGAAGGCGCCGACCACGACGTTCTCCAGGATCGACATGCGCGGAAAGGCGCGCACCACCTGGAACGTCCGGCCGATGCCGCGGGCGCAGACCTGATGGGGCTTCATGCCGACCAGGTTCTCACCCCGGAACCGGATGTCGCCGCCGTTGGGCGGCAAGAATCCGTTCATCACGTTGAACAGCGTGGTCTTGCCGGCGCCGTTCGGCCCGATGATCCCCAGGATGCTCCCCTCGGTGACGCTCAGCGTCACGTCGTCGAGCGCGCGCAGGCCGCCGAACTGCTTGGAGACGCCGTTCACCTCGAGCATCGTGGCGCCGCCGCCGGGCGCGGGATCGGCGCGGCGCATCGAGGACAGCCGCTCGACCTTGCCCGCACCGCCGCCGCTGGCGGCGGGCGGCTCGATCCCCTCGCTGCCCGGCCTCGTGTACCATCCGCGCTTGATCAGCCAGTCGCGCAGGTTCCAGAAGATGCCGTCGGGCGCCACCAGGATGACGAAGATGATCGCCGCCCCATAGGCCACGCCGTCTATGCCGGGCAGCATGGCGCCGTATTCGGCGCGCAGGGTTTCGGAAAGCGGGATCAGGATCGCCGCGCCGATGACGGGCCCCCAAAGCGTGCCGACACCGCCGAACAGCACCACCACCAGCGCGAGCGCCGAGGTCAGCACGCCGAAGACCGTGTTCGGCGTGACCACCAGCAGCACGACCGCGTAGAGCCCGCCGACGGTCGAGCCGATGGCGCCGCTGACCATGATCGCCCGCATCTTCCAGAGCCAGGTATTGATGCCCGCCGCTTCGGCGGCCGGCTCGTTCTGCTTGATGGCGAGGAGCGAAAGGCCGAAGCGGCTCTGCTCGATGCGCAGCGAGACCAGCAGGCCGACGACCAGCAGGACCAGCGCCAGGAGACCGTAAATGCGGTAATCCGAGAACTGGACGAAAGCCAGCGATGCGTCGTCGCGCTTGGGCAGCGCCTCTTCCTGGTAGCCCGCCCATTCGAAGATGTAGAGCAGCGCCAGCGGATAGGCGAGCATCGCCAGCGCGAAATAGTGGCCGCGCAGCCGGAAGGTCGGAAAGCCTATGAGAAGCGCCGCCACGACGCCGACCACGGTGGCGACCGGAATGCCGATCCACGGCGTGACGCCGAACTGGATGAACAGGATCGCCACGGTGTAGGCGCCGAGCCCGAAGAACGACGCATGACCGAACGAGATCATGCCGCTGTAGCCGCTGAGGACGTTCCACGACACGCCCATGGCCGCCCAGATCGCGACCAGGGTGATCATCGAGTGATAATAGGAGCCCTCGACCGTGTAGAGCACCGCGACGTAGGCCACGGCTATGGCGCCGATGATCACGAGCGCCTGGCGGGTGCGGCGAGGATCCCCCCACATGGCGCCTACGCCCTTTCCGAGGTGCGGCCGAACAAGCCCTGCGGCCGGAACATCATGATCAGGATGAACACCGCGAAGATCGCCGTATTCTGGAGCTGGTGCGGCAGGAAGAGCGTCGACATCTGCTGCACCAGGCCGATCACCATGCCGCCCATGAAGGCGCCGATGGTGCTGCCGAGCCCGCCGAGGACGACCCCGGCATACATGATGACCACGAACTCGATCCCGACATAGGGCTGGAACGAGATCGTGCTGGCGACGAGCCCGCCGGCGATGGCGGTGATCGCGGTGCCGATGCCGAAGGCGATGCGGTGCGCCCGGTCGACGTCGATGCCCATGTAGATCGCCGCCTCGGGGTTGTCGGCCGCCGCGCGCAGGGATTTGCCGAGCCGCGCCCGGCGCATGAACACGTAGAGACCGAAGGCAACCGCGATGGCGAGTATGCAGGCGATGCCGCGTGCCTGGTTGAACAGCACCGGCATGCCGTCGGCCATGAACGGCCCCAGCTCCCAGGCCCGGATCGAGAGCGGCGTGCGGATCGAGACCGGCGTCGACTTGAAGAGCAGCAGCGCCCCGTTCTGCAGGATCAGCGCGATGCCCAGCGTCAGGATCAATTGCGCGTAATGGCCTTCGGCCTCGGCCGAGACCACGCGGATGCCGGTGACCCGCGAGACCAGGAACTTGTGCAGGTAGAATCCGAAGACGAACAGGATCGGCCCGGCCAGGATCGCCCCGACGAAGGGCCCGATATAGACGCCCATGAAGGCGAGCACGCCGAAGCCGGTCACCAGGTAGTAGGCGGCGTACATGCCCAGCATCATGAAGTCGCCCTGGGCGAAGTTGATCACCCGCATGATGCCGAAGATGAAGCTGAGGCCCAGGCACATGAGGCCGTAGATGCCGCCCACCATGATCCCGACCGCGAGGGCCTGGAGGAAGTTCTCGATGAAGATCTGAGTGGCGCTCACGGCGTCGCGCCGAACCGGAGAAACGCGCCGCCGGGCCCGCCGTGCGGCCCGTTCATGCGAAGGGTGTCAACACCCGTTCCAGCCCCGCCGAACGGGCCCGCGGCCAAGCCGAGCGGCCGCGCGCGCACCGCTTTCCGCACCGCCCTTCCCTCCCGATTATCGTTATTTTTGGTTTTTTTCACTTGGGTTTAAGCATCCGGCAACCGGTCACCCTGTCAACCGAATAGGCCAGCATATCAGTTATACCCGCGCGCCGGCTTGGCGGGCCGCGCGGGGCCCGTGATACGCTGGCGCGACCCGCCCGGCGCGAGGCCTGGCGCGCCTTCGTGAAAGTGGAAACCCATGTGCGACACGCCGCTTGATAAGCTGAAGGACTGGAAGGGCTGGATCGACGTGCCCGCGCCCGCGCCCTTCACCGGCCAGGGCCCCTGGATCGACATCTCCTTCCAGCTGAACGCCACGCGCACCCGCTCACCCGGCTTTCCCGAGCCGCGCTTCGAGAAGCTGATGAGCATCCCCGAGCACCCGGCGAACCTCACCGAGCTGCAGATGGTCGCCCATTTCGGCACCCATCTCGACGCCCCGCTGCATTTCATCACCGAGGGCCCGGCGATGGACGCGGTGCCGCTCGACCGGCTCTACGGCCAGGGCGTCGTGCTCGAGGTCGAGGCCGGGGACGACATGCTGGTGACCGCCGACCACCTGGAGCGCGCCTCGCCCGCGGTCGAGCCCGGCGACATCGTCATCATCGACACCGGCTGGACCGGCCACATGGACAGCGAGCGCTATTTCGATCATCCGGCACTCACCCTCGACGCGGCCGAATGGCTGGTCGACAGGCGCGCCAAGCTGGTCGCCGTCGACCTGCTCACCCCCGACATGCCCTCGATCAAGCGCCCGGAGGGCTTTACCTGGCCGGTGCATCACGAGCTGCTCGGCAATGGCGTGCTGATCGCCGAGCTGGTGCGCATCGCGCCCGAGCTTTCCGGCAAACGCATCGAGGCGATGTTCGTCGGCCTCAACATCGAGGGCTCCGACGGGGCGCCGGTGCGCGCGCTCGCCCGGGCTGCCTGAGGCAGGCTTCGCCCGAGGCAGGCTTCGCCCGAGGCGGGCGCCGCGGCCACGCTCAAGCCGCGCCGTTCACCTTGATGCCGAGCTCGTCGATCACCTCGCGCGCCAGGCGGAAGCCCTCGACGCCCGCCGGCCCGCCGCAATAGACGGTGATCTGGAACAGCGTCTCCTTCAGCTCCTCGATGGTGACGCCGTTGTTGAAGGCGCCGCGCAGGTGCAGCTTGAACTCGTTCGGCCGATTGAGCGCCGCCAGCATGCAGAGGTTGTTGAGGCTGCGCTGCTTGCGGCTCAGGCCCGGCCGCGCCCAGACGCCGCCCCAGCCGTAGGCGGTGATGAACTCCTGGAACTCGCGGTTGAAGTCGTCGGCCTGGGAGAGCGACCTCTCCACATACTCCTCGCCCAACACCTCCTTGCGAACCTTCAAGCCCGCCTCGTACAGATCGGTCGTTTTCATCGCCTCCCTCCGTGCTTAGAGCAGGTCGTGATTAGGTCGAATAACTTCTTGATTCGACCAAATCACGTGAATCTGCGCTATTACCAAATAGTTAGATCGGATTCACGCATTTGGGCCGGATCAATTTTCGATCCGGCCCAAATGCGACCCGATCTTGTGCCGCGCCACGCTTCGTCCCACTCTGCACCGCGTCCCCCGAGGCCGGGAGGCAATATCAGTTATTGACCCTGGGCAGCGTCCCAACCGGGCGATCGCCGGCGTCGATGCGTCGGCGTCATTGCCGGGATGCGGCCGGCAGGCTCGGCACCAGCCCGCCGGGCACGAAGCGGTTGAGCGCGCCCGAGGCGACGAGCGCCTGGATCGCCATCATGTCCGGCGCCATGAAGCGGTCGTGCTCGAGGCGCGGCACGCGCGCGCGGATCTCCGCCAGCACCGCCATCATCCGCTCGGACGAGCGCGTCGGCGCATGGAACTCGATCGCCTGGGCGGCGGCCAGGAACTCGATGCCGAGGATGGCGGCGGTGTTCTCGGCCATGTCGCCGAGCCGCCGCGCGGCGAAGGTCGCCATCGAGACGTGGTCCTCCTGGTTGGCCGAGGTCGGCAGGCTGTCGATGCTGGCGGGATGGGCGAGGCTCTTGTTCTCCGAGGCCAGCGACGCCGCGGTCACATGGGCCATCATGAAGCCCGAGTTGATGCCGCCCTCCTCGATCAGGAAGGGCGGCAGGCCGGAGAAGTTGGTGTCCACGAGCAGCGCCACGCGGCGTTCCGACAGCGCGCCGATCTCGGCGATCGCCAGCGCCAGCGTGTCGGCCGCCATGGCGACGGGCTCGGCGTGGAAGTTGCCGCCCGGCAGCACGTCGCCGTCGGCCGGGAAGACCAGCGGGTTGTCGGAGACCGCGTTGGCCTCGCGCAGGAAGACCTCGGCCGCGAAGCGGATGTGGTCGAGGCAGGCGCCCATCACCTGGGGCTGGCAGCGCAGCGAATAGGGGTCCTGCACCCGGTCGCAGTCGAGATGCGAGTCGCGGATCGCGCTGCCTTCCAAGAGCCCGCGATAAACGGCGGCGACCGCCGCCTGTCCCGGCTGGCCGCGCACCGCATGGATGCGCGCATCGAAGGGCACCGTCGAGCCCATCGCCGCGTCGACCGAGAGCGCTCCCGCCACCACGCCGGCGTTCAGGAGGTCCTCCGCCGCGAACAGCCCCGAGAGCGCCAGCGCGGTCGAGACCTGCGTGCCGTTGAGGAGTGCTAGCCCCTCCTTCGGCCCCAGCACCAGCGGCTTGAGCCCCGCTCGCTTCAGCGCCTCCGCCCCCGGCATGATCGTGCCGCCGAGCTTCGCCTCGCCCTCGCCGATAAGCACGGCGGAAAGATGCGCGAGCGGCGCCAGGTCGCCCGAGGCGCCGACCGAGCCCTTGCTCGGCATGCTGGGCAGGAGGTCGTGCTCGAGGAAGGCGAGCAGCGCCGCCACCACCGCCCAGCTCACCCCGGAAAAGCCCCGCGCCAGCGAGGCGGCCTTGAGCGCCAGCGTCAGCCGCACGACGTCGTCGCCGAGCAGCGGCCCCATGCCGACACTGTGCGAGAGCACCAGGTTGCGCTGCAGCTCGGCGAGCTGCGCCTTCGGCACCACGACCTGGGCGAGCTTGCCGAAGCCGGTGTTGACGCCGTAGACGGTGCGGCCCTCCTCGACGATCGCCAGCACCGCGCGGTGACAGTCCTCGACCGTCGCACGGGCGTCGCCGTCCAGCTCGATGCCGGCGCCGTCGCGCAGCACCCTCCGCAACTGGTCGAGCGTCACCGCCCCGGGGGTCAGTCGGATCGTCTCCCGCACCGCCATTTGGCCAGCCTCCTCGCGCTTCGCTAGATCGTCGCCACCAACCGCTTCACGACTTTAGAGTACGCCGCCGCGATCGCCGCCTCGTCGTCGTGACGCCCGCCGCGCACCACCCAGCGCCCGCCGACCATGACGTCGCGCACCGCGCGCGCGTCGCCCGAGAAGATATGGGCATCGAGCGCGCGCTCCGGCCCCGCCCCGGCGAGGACCGGATGCGCGCCGTCGAGCACCACGAGATCGGCGCGCCGGCCCGGTGCCAGGGCGCCGATCGGCCGCCCGCAGGCCTGCGCCCCGCCGGCCAGCGCCGCCTCGTAGAGCGTCCGGCCGGTCGAGGCGCCCGGCGCGCCGGCGACGTTCCGCCCGCCGCCCGCCAGGCGCTGCCCGTATTCGAGCCAGCGCAGCTCCTCCACCGGGCTCACCGAGACATGGCTGTCGGAGCCGATGCCGAGCCGCCCGCCCCTGTCGAGATAGGCGCGCAGGGCAAAGAGCCCGTCGCCCAGGTTGGCCTCGGTGGTCGGGCAGAGCCCGGCGACCGCCCCGCTCGCGGCGAGGCGCGCGACTTCGTCGGCTTCCATGTGCGTGGCGTGGACGAGGCACCAGCGCCCATCGACCGCCGCGTTGTCCAGCAGCCAGGCGACCGGCCGCTTGCCGCTCCAGGCGAGGCATTCCTCGACCTCGCGGCGCTGCTCGGCGACGTGGATGTGGACCGGCGCGGTTTCGTCGAGACCGTCGAGGCCCGCCAGCGCCGCCGCCAGGAGGTCGGGCGGCACGGCGCGCAGGCTGTGGAGCGCGAGGCCGGCGCGGACCTGCGGATCGTCGCCGGATACCGCCTCGACGATCGCGAGGATGCCCTCGACGTCGTTCAGAAAGCGGCGCTGGCCGTCCGTCGCCGCCTTGCCGCCGAAGCCGCCCGCCGCGTAGAGCACCGGCAGATGCGTGAGACCCATGCCGGTCGCCCGGGCCGCGTCGAGGACCGCCTTCGACATCGCCGCGCGGTCCGCGTAAGGCGTCCCGTCGGGCGCGTGATGGACGTAGTGGAACTCGGCGACGGCGGTATAGCCCGCCTTCAGCATCTCGACGTAGAGCTGCGCCGCGATCGCCGCGAGGTCGTCGGGCGTCACCGACGAGGCGAAGCGGTACATCGTCTCGCGCCAGGTCCAGAAGCTGTCGCGCTCGGCTCCGCGGTGCTCGGCCAGCCCCGCCATCGCGCGCTGGAAGGCGTGCGAGTGGAGGTTGGGCATGCCCGGGACGGCGAAGCCTTCGACCGCCTCGACCGCCTCGACCGCCTCGACCTGCGCACCGTCAGGCGCGCCGGTCGCGGTGGCGGCGATCGACCCGGTGTCGTCGGCTTGCAGCCAGCCGGGCGAGCACCAGCCCTCGGGGGTCAGCAGGTGGTCGAAGCGCAGCCAGCCCGCCATGCCGGCCTCAGCCCGCGAGGCGCGCGCGCGCCCAGTCGCAGGCCGCCGCGACCGCCGCGCGCAGCGCCGGCGTCACCTGGGCCGCGACGTCGGGCAGCAATTCGAAGGGCGCGGCCTCGTTCATGTAGGTGCGCTGCGACAGCTCGAGTTGCACCGCGTGGCGGTTCTCCGCCGGCCGGCCATAGGTGCGCGTGATGTAGCCGCCCTTGAAGCGCCCGTTCAGCACCGTCGTGTAGCCTTGGGCGGCGGCGAGCGCGTCGTGAACCGCGCCTTCCAGGCCCTTCGCCGCGGCGGCCCCGCCCGAGGTGCCGAGGTTGAAGTCGGGCAGCCGCCCCTCGAAGAGGCGCGGCACCTCGGAGCGGATCGAATGCGCGTCGTAGAGCACCGCGCCGCCGAAGCGCGCGCACAGCTCGTCGAGCGTCTCCGCGATCTTGTCGTGGTAGGGCCGCCAGTAGCGCTCGATGCGCGCGGCCTGCTCTTCGGCATCCGGTTCGGCGCCCGCGAGATAGAGCGGCGCGCCGTCGAAGGAAAGCCGCGGCACGATGCCGGTATTGACCGCGCCCGGGTAGAGCGCCGTGTCCAGGGGGTCGCGGTTCAAGTCGACGACGTAGCGCGAGAGCCGCGCGGCCAGCACGTTCGCGCCCAGCTCGTGCGCGAAATCGTAGAGCGCCCGCACATGCCAGTCGGCGTCGGTGTTGGCGCGGCCGGTCTCGGTCATGCGCGCGGCGATATCCTCGGGGATCTCGCGCCCGTCGTGCGGCACGCTGACCAGCACCGGCAGCGCGCCGGGGGTGAAATCATACACCGTCATAGGGACCGTCATCGCCGCGGGTGTCCCTTCGCGCGGCTCATTCCATTCGGATGCGGCCTCAGCCGTCGCCGACCATCGGCAGGTCGAGGTGGTTCTCTTTGGCACATTCGATGGCGCTATCGTAGCCCGCATCGGCGTGCCGCATCACGCCCGTCGCCGGGTCGTTCCAGAGCACGCGCGAAATGCGCTCCGCCGCCTCCTCGGTGCCGTCGCAGACGATCACCATGCCGGCATGTTGCGAATAGCCGATGCCGACCCCGCCGCCATGGTGCAGGCTCACCCAGGTCGCCCCCGACGCCGTGTTGAGCAGCGCGTTCAGGAGCGGCCAGTCGGAGACCGCGTCCGAGCCGTCGGCCATCCCCTCGGTCTCGCGGTTGGGGCTCGCCACCGAGCCCGAGTCGAGGTGGTCGCGGCCGATCACGATGGGCGCCGCGAGCTCGCCCGTGGCCACCATCTCGTTGAAGGCGAGCCCGAGCTTGTCGCGCTGGCCCAGGCCCACCCAGCAGATGCGCGAGGGCAGGCCCTGGAAATGGATGCGCTCGCGCGCCATGTCGAGCCAGTTGTGGAGGTGCGGGTCGTCGGGGATCAGCGCCTTCACCTTGGCGTCGGTCTTGAAGATGTCGTCCGGGTCGCCCGAGAGCGCCGCCCAGCGGAACGGCCCCACGCCGCGGCAGAAGAGCGGCCGGATATAGGCCGGCACGAAGCCCGGATAGTCGAAGGCGTTCTCAAGCCCCGTCTCGAAGGCCATCTGGCGCAGGTTGTTGCCGTAGTCGACGGTCGGAATGCCCTGCGCGTGGAAGTCGAGCATTGCGCGCACCTGGACGACCATCGAGGCCTTGGCCTCCTCGATGGTGCGCGCGGGCTCGCGCTCGCGGCGCTCCTCCCATTCGGCCACGCTCCAGCCGAGCGGCAGGTAGCCGTTCAGGGGATCGTGCGCCGAGGTCTGGTCGGTCACCGCGTCGGGCTTGACGCCGCGCTTCACCAGCTCGGGGAAGACCTCCGCCGAGTTGCCGAGCAGGCCGACGGAAACCGCCTCTTTCTTCTTGCAGGCCTCGTCGATGATCGCGAGCGCCTCGTCGAGATCACTCGACTGCTTGTCCAAATATCCCGTCTTGAGGCGCATCTCGATGCGGCTCGGCTGGCACTCGACGGCGAGCATCGAGGCGCCGGCCATGGTCGCGGCGAGCGGCTGCGCGCCGCCCATGCCGCCGAGCCCCGCGGTCAGGATCCACCTGCCCTTGAGGTCGCCGCCGAAATGCTGGCGGCCCATCTCGGCGAAGGTCTCGTAGGTTCCCTGCACGATCCCCTGGCTGCCGATATAGATCCACGAGCCCGCCGTCATCTGCCCGTACATCATGAGCCCCTTGCGGTCGAGCTCGTTGAAATGCTCCAGGTCCGCCCAGTGCGGCACGATGTTGGAATTGGCGATCAGCACCCGCGGCGCGTTGTCGTGGGTCTTGAAGACGCCGACCGGCTTGCCCGACTGCACGAGCAGCGTCTCGTCGCCCTCCAGGCGCTTCAGGACCTCGACGATGCGGTCGTAGCACGCCCAGTTGCGCGCGGCCCGGCCGATGCCGCCGTAGACGACGAGCTCCTCGGGCTTCTCCGCTACCTCGGCGTCGAGGTTGTTCATCAGCATGCGCATCGGCGCCTCGGTGGTCCAGGAGCGGCAGGTGAGCGCGCTGCCCGTCGGCGCCTTGATCCTGCGGGTGTTGTCCAGTCGCGGGTTCGCGGTCATGGTGATCCTCGATGCTTCCCGGCCCGGCGCGTCGCCGGCGCTCGATGTTCGTGGCGCGGAGGCCACCCTAGATCGGATCATGAAGTGATTCGACCCAATCACGACCTGCTCTAGTCTACCGCCAGGCTGGCCGGTAGGGCGGCTCGCTTGGCTCTCGCCTCATGCCTCGGCCTCCTGGCGCAGCCCGAGATAGGCCTCGATCATCGCCGGATCGTCGCGCGCCTCGCTCGCCGGGCCGCGCCACACCGCGCGCCCCGATTCGAGCACGCAGACGTGGTCGGCGACATGGAGCGCCCGCTCGGTGCTCTGCTCGACCAGGAGGATGGTGACGCCCTCCGCCTTGAGGGCCTCGATCGCCTGGTAGCAGAGGTCGACGATCTTCGGCATGAGGCCGAGCGAGACCTCGTCGACGATGAGGAACCTGGGCTCGGCCATCAGCGCGCGGCCGATCGCCAGCATCTGCTGCTCGCCCCCCGACAGCGAGCCCGCGAGCTGGCCCAGCCGTTCGCCCAGGCGCGGGAACAGCGCGAGCACGCGCTTGCGCCCCGCCGCGACCCGCTGGCGCCCGAGCACGTAGCCGCCGACGGTGAGGTTCTCCTCAACCGTCAGGTCCTGGAACAGCTGGCGGCCCTCGGGCGCCACGGCGATGCCCCGGCGCACCCGCCGGCGCGCGGGCTCGTGGGTGATGTCGGCGCCGTCGAACAGGATGCGCCCGCCGAACACCTCGACATGGCCGACGATCGCCATGATCGTCGAGCTCTTGCCCGCCCCGTTGGCGCCGACGAGGGCGAAGACCTCGCCCTCGGCGACCTCGAGGTCGAGGCCGTCGACGGCGCGGAAGGCGCCGTAGCCGCAGCTGAGCCCCTCAAGCCGCAGCATCGCCCACCTCCGCGCCGAGATAGGCCGCGCGCACGCGTCGGTCGGCCATCACCTCGCGCGGCGCCCCCTCGCCGATCACGCGGCCGTTGTCTAGCACCACCAGACGGCCGCAGATACGCATCACCTCGCTCAGATTGTGCTCGATCAGCACGATGGTGAGCCCGCGTGCGTTGAGCGCCACCACCGTGTCGGCGAGCGTCGCCGCCTCGCCGCTGTTGAGCCCCGCCAGCGGCTCGTCGAGCAGCAATACCTTGGGGTCGAGCGCCAGCGCGCGGGCGACCTCCATGCGCTTCAGCACGCCGAGCGGCACCGCGTCGGGCCGCTCCTCGGCGCGCCCGGCGATGCCGACGAGCTCGAGCAGCTCGCGCGCGCGGGCGCGCTGCTTGGACCGGCCGACCGCGGCGAAGGCGCCGAGGGCGCCGCGCGTCAGCGCGTGACCGGCGGCGAAGGCGACGTTCTCGATCAGCGTCATGCCGCGGAACGGCCGCACGAGTTGCTGCGAGAGGCCGAGCCCGAGCCGCACCCGCGCGTGGGTCGGCAGGCCGGTGATGCGCCGTCCGGCCAGCTCCACCGTGCCCTCGCCGGGACTGACGATGCCGGTGATCGCGCGCATCACCGTGGTCTTGCCCGCACCGTTGGGCCCGATCAGCCCGAGCAGCGTGCCCGCCTCGACCGCGAAGCCTACGCCGTCGACCGCGGTGACGCCGCCGAAGCGCACCGTCAGGTCGCGCACGCTGAGGATCGCGCTCATTGGCCGGCCCCCGCCGAGGCGCGCGGGGCGTTCCGCTCGCGAAGCGCGCGGAGCGCCCGCTCGATCAGGCCGGCCAGCCCGTCGGGCGCGAAGCGCATCATCAGGAACAGCAGCCCGCCGTAGAACAGGAGCTTGTAGTCGCCGATGAACTGGAACCACAGCGGCAGCAGCGACAGCACGATCGCCGCCACCACCACGCCGACGATCGAGCCGACGCCGCCGACCACGACCATCGAGAGCACCGTGATCGACTCGATGAAGCCGAAGTTCTCGGCCTGGATGATCGTCGTCTGGTGCGCGTAGAGCGAGCCCGCGAGCCCCGCCAGCCCGGTGCCGAGCACGAAGGCGGCGAGCTTGAAGCGGGCCACGTCGATGCCGACGATGCGCGCCGTGTCCTCGTCGTCGGCGATCGAGCCGAAGGTGAAGCCCATCCACGAGCGCCGGATATAGACGCTGAGCGCCAGCACCAGCGCCGCCGCCGCCAGCGTCACGCCCATGTAGCCGTAGATCCCGTAGTCCGGCAGCGGATATCCGGAAAAGCCGTCGGTCTCCTTCAGCGCCGGCATCTGCTCGACGATGCCGCGGAAGAGGAAGGCCACGCCCATGGTGGTGATGGCCAGGAAGTCGTGGCGCACGCGCAGCGACGTCAGGCCGACGATCAGCCCGAAGAGCCCGGCAATCGCCATGCCCGCGAGCGTGGCCAGCACGAAGCCGAGGCCCTCGATGTTCAGCACCACCGAGGCGTAGGCCCCGACCCCCATGAAGGCGGCGTGGCCGAGGCTGATCTGGCCGCAGAATCCGGTGATCATGTTGAGGCTGAGCGCCATGATCACCGCGATCGCGGCGGTGCGCACCAGGCTCACGTCGTATTGGCCGAGGAGCGCTTCCACCGGCTCAGGCCCGCGCGAAGAGGCCCTGCGGGCGCACCATGAGGACGAGGATCAGGAAGGCGAAGGCGATGGCGTCGCGGTTCATGATCTCGCCCAGGACGCTCGTCGTCCCGAACGACTCGATGACGCCGAGGGCGAAACAGGCGATCAGCGTGCCGCGCATGCTGCCGAGCCCGCCGAGCACGATGATGGCGAGCGCCTTGTAGCTCCAGACGTCGCCGCTGGTGGGTTCGACGAGGTTGGTGGTCAGCGAGACCATGACGCCGGCCGCCGCGGCCAAGGCCGAGCCGATGAAGAAGTTGAGGTAGCGCACCCGGATGATGTCGATGCCGAAGGAGGCGGCCATGCGCGGCTGGGTCACCGTGGCGCGCCAGGCGACCCCGGTGCGCGTCCGCGCGGCCAGGAAGCCGAGCCCCGCGAGCAGCGCGATGGCGCCGAAGAAGGTGACGATCTTGGCGACCTGGAGCCGCTGGCCGGCGAACGCCACCGTGCCCTGCAGCGGCGCGGTCACGTAGGAGACCCCCTGCTCGTCGTAGAAGCGGAAGCCCTCCTGCATGGCGATGAAGAGCCCGATCGAGGCGATCAGCGCGACATAGGGCGGGTAGTGCAGGATCGGCTGGTAGACCAGGCGGTAGATCGCCATGCCGACGAGCCCCGCCAGCGCCATCGCGGCGGCCAGCGCCAGCACCAGGCTGCCGGTCTCGTTGGTGACCACCACCCCGACATAGCCGCCCAGCGTGAAGAGGCCCGCATGCGCCACGTGCAGGACGCGCAGCAGGCCGTAGACCAGGGTCAGCCCGACCGCGATCAGCGCGTAGATGCTGCCGTCGAGCAGTCCCTGGACGAGGAGGGCGATCTCGGTCACGCGCCGCTATCCCGGTTTGATTGGCATCAGCGAGCCGCCGGGAGGGCCTTGAGAGCCCTCCCGGTGGCGTCTTCGGCAATTGCGCGACCCCGGCGCCTGCTTGGTCGCCCTACTTGGTCGGGGGCGCCAGCAGCGCCTTGTCCGAGATCTTCGAGTGGAAATGGTAGTTCCCGTCCCGCACGATCTGGACCAGCACGTCCTTCTGCACCTCGCCCAGCGCGTTGAAGGAGATGGTGCCCGTCGAGGCCTCGACCTTGGTCGTGGCGATCGCGTCGCGGATCGCCGCCGGCTCGACCTTGCCCGCCTTCCTGAGGGCCTCCGCGGCGACGTAGATCGCGGTATGCGTCGTCGCCGCCACCATGTCCGCCTTGTAGCCCGCCGCCTTCTCGAAGGCGTCGATGAACCCGCGCGTGACCGCGCGCTTGGAGTCGCGGTCGAGCGAGGTGGTGATGATCACGCCCTCGGCCGCCTTGCCGCCGATCTCGATGAACTTCTGGCTGTCGTAGCCCTCCTGGCCGATCACCGTCGCGTCGACGCCGCCGGCGCGCAGCTGGCGCACCAGGGGACCGGCGGTGAAGAAGTAGCCGGTCGCGTAGATGGCCTCGGGCTTGTCGGCCTTCACCTTGGCGACGATCGGGCCAAACTGGCGGTCCTTGATCGAGTACTCGTACTCGTTGACGATGGTGATGCCGAAGGCCTTGGCCTTCTCCTTGAAGCCGCGCGCCAGCGAGCGGCCGAAGTCGTTCTTGAGCGTGATCAGCACGACGCGCTTCTTCTTCAGCACGTCGCCGACCAGCTTGGCGCCGGCCCGGCCCTGCACCTCGCCGACGAAGGAGGTGCGGAAGACGTAGTTGCCGGCCCGCGTGATCGAGGGATGCACGGCGTAGGCCGAGATGTACGGGATCTTGGCGTTCTGGAAGACGCCGGCCGCCGCCCGGGTGGCCCCCGAATAGCTGCCCGAGATGGCGAGCTTCACCTTGTCGCTGCCGATCAGCTTGTTGGCGATCGGCACGGCGTTCTTGGGCGAGGCCTGGTCGTCGTAGATCACCAGCTCGAGGGTCTTGCCGCCCACGCCGCCCTTGTCGTTGATCTGCTTGACCGCCAGCTTGGCGCCCTCGACCGCCGACTTGCCGTCCGCCGCGGCGAAGCCGGTGAGCGGCGCGTGGAAGCCGATCTTGATCGACTCGGCGGCCGCCGGGCCGGCGAGCGCCAATGCGAGCGCACCGGCGCCCAGCGCGAGTTTCCAGTGTTTCATCCTGCCTCCTCCTTCGTTAGGTCGCCCGACCGCGTCCGCCGCGCTCGTGGCATTCGGTTGTCGATTCCCATGCGCCGTCCCGACGCTTGACCTCCGTGTCTAACCCGACGCCGTCCGCCTCTCCTCCTGCCGCGCGTCCTTCCGCACCATGGTCCCGATGAGCGTCGCGATCAGCCGCCCGAGCGTCAGGCTGGTGATGCCTTGGAAGTCGAGCGACGGGAAGTGCTCGGCGTAGTCCATGCCCACGACGTTACACTTGCGCGCGACGCCGGAAATGATGTCGGCGCCCTCCCAGTAGTCGAGGCCGCCGGGCATCGGACAGCTCGTGCCCGGCATCACCGCCGGATCGAAGCCGTCGCAGTCGAGCGTGATGAAGACGTTGGCGCCCGGCGCGAACTCGTCGAGCACCACGCCCGCGCCCTGCTCGCGCACCGTCTTGGCGAGGATGAGGGCATTGCCGTTGGCGCGCGCGTCGGCGACGTCCCGCGCGCGCGCGCTGCCGAGGCCGCGCAGGCCGACATGCACGATGCGCTCGACCCAGGGCATCTCCGCCGCCCGGCGCATCGGGCTCGAATAGCCGTCGGCGATGCCGTTGACCTCGTCGCGGTAGTCGAGATGCGCGTCGAACTGCAGCACGGTGACCGGCGCCTGGCGCTCGAGGCCGCGGATCGCCAGCGGCGGCACCGAATCGTCGCCGCCGAGCACGATCGGCACCGCGCCCCGCTCGACCAGGCGGCGCACCGCCTCGCTCACCCGCGCCTTGTTGCCTTCGAGGTCGCGCGGATCGGCGACGACGTCCCCGCAATCGACGATCCTGACGTCGCGGCCGCCGAACAGGTCCTCGTCGAAGTCGAAATCGAAATGCCCCAGCATGCGGCCGAAGCGGTGCGTGCGCTCGCGCACGCTGCGCGGCGCCGCCGCCGCGTCGGAGGCGACGCCCTGCATGTGGTAAGGCGAGCCGAAGGGCGCGCCCAGGATGGCGAAATCGGCCTCGACCCGGTCGAGGTCGGTCTCCACCGGCTGGCCCATGAAGCTCAGGAACGGCTCGTAGGGCAGCGCGGTCAGCGGTTCGGCCGCTCGCCGCGGCGATGCTTTCATCCGGCTCATTCGACGAACCCCGCCCGGATGTCGGATTGCTTCAGGTAGGCCGCCGCCTCGGGCACGCCGGCGTCGGCATGGCGCACCACGCCGATGCCGGGATCGGTGGTGAACACGCGATCGATGCGCTCGGCGGTCGCAGCGCCGCCGTCGAGGATCACGGTCATGCCGGCGGAGATCGAGCCGCCGATGTCGCCGCCGTTCTGGTGGATGGTCACCATGTCGGCGCCGCCGGCGACGTTCAGCATGGCGTTGAGGTAGGGCCAGTCGCCGATCGCGTCCGAGCCGTCGGGCATGCCCTCGGTCTCGCGCCGCGGGAAGGCGCAGGCGCCGGTATCCAGGTGGTCGCGCGTCACCGCGATGGGCGCGCTGACGGCGCCGCTCGCCACCATCCCGTTCAGCTTCAGCATCAGTGTCCGCCGCGCCCCGTATTCGAGCCAGCAGGTGCGCGCCGGCAGGCCCTCGACCGGCACCCGCTGGGGCGCCAGGCGCAGCCAGGTCTGCAGCATCGCGTCGTCCGGGAACAGCGCGATCGCCGCCTCGTCGGCGGCGCGCTGGTCGCGCACGTCGCCCGACAGCAGCACCCAGCGCACCGGCCCCCGCCCGCGCGCGAAGCTCGGGCGGATGAAGAGCGGCATGAAGCTCGGCACCTCGAAGGCGTCCTCGACGCCGTTGTCGAAAGCGGCCCCACGCAAGTCGTTGCCGTACTCGAAGACGGGCACGCCCTGCGCTTGCAGCGCCAGCAGCGCCCGCACGTGCCGCCGCACCGTCTCCTTGGAGCGCTCCAGATAGTCGTCCGGATCGCTTGCGCGCAACGCCCGCGCTTCCTCGATGGAGAGCCCCGAGGGCACGTAGCCGTGCAGCAGGTTGTGCGCCGAGGTCTGGTCGGTGACGCAGTCGGGCTTGTCGTCGGAATTGGCGAAGTGCTCGCAGACGTCGGCGGCGTTGGCGAGCACTGCGTAGGCGCCCGGCTCGCCCGTCCCGGCCTGCGCGCGGCACTGCGCCCAGGCTTCGTCGAGGTCCTCGAAGGCGCCGTCGAGATGGCCGGTGTCGATCCGCCGGGCGATGCGCGAGGGGTCGATCTCGGCGATCAGCGCCACGCCGCCGTTCATCGAGACCGCCATCGGCTGGGCCGAGCCCATGCCGCCGAGCCCGCCGCTCACGGCGATCCGGCCCTGGAAGCTGCCGTCGAAGTAGCGCCCGGCGCAGGCGCCGAAGGTCTCGTAGGTGCCCTGCATGATGCCCTGGCTGCCGATATAGGCCCAGGACGCGGCGGTGTACTGTCCGTGGATGGTCAGACCCTCGGCGCGCAGCCGGTCGAACTCCTCGCGCGTGGCGTGGCGCGGCACCAGGTTGCTGGTCGCCGCCAGCACGCGCGGGGCGCCGGGATGGCTGCGGAAGATCGCGACCGGCTTGCCCGACTGCACCACCAGCGTCTCATCGTCGGCGAGCGCCTCCAGCAGGCGCACGATGGCATGGAAGCTCTCCCAGTTGCGCGCCGCCTGGCCGGTGCTGCCGTAGATGATCAGATTGTCCGGGTCCTCGCCGTTGGCGACCGTGTTCTCCAGCATGCGCAGGATGCCTTCCTGGCGCCATCCCTGGCAGCGGATCTCGGTCCCGGTCCTGGCGGCGATCGCGTTCTTCATGCCTTTGTTACCCCCGTCGCGGGCGCATTGTGGTCGCGAGCTTCGTGCGGCCAGCGCCCGCCGATGTCCTTGCTGATCGCCTGGGCCTCGCGCGCCAGCACCCCGCCGATCGCCGCCAGCGTGGCATCGTCGATCCGGAAGGTCGGCCCGGTGACGCTGATCGCGCCGGCGATCGCGCCGGCGGCGTCGTAGATCGGCGCGGCGATCGCCGTCACGTCGGGCTCGATGGTCTTGCGGGTGCTGGCCAGGCCGCGCGCGTCGGCGCCGCCGGTGAGCACCTTGCCGATCGCCGTCTTCGCCGCCGGGATCGACCGGCCGAGCCAGGCGTCGTGCCGGATCGCGTGCGAGCTCACCGTGCGCCGCAGGTAGAGCACGTCGCCGTGCTCGTCGAGCACCGCGAAGTTCGCCGTCTCGCCGGTCTCGCTGGAGATCCGGTCGAGATAGGGCTCGACGAGCCGGCGCAGCTCGATCGCGCCGAGCGCCGTGACCGCCACCTGGATCAGCGCGCTGCCGAAGGTGTACCGGCCCCCGGGCAGCCGCCGCAGGATCGAGCCGGCCTCGAGCGTGGTCAGCAGACGCTGCACCGTGCTGGTCGCCAGTCCCGTGCTCTGCTTGAACTCGGTCAGCGTCGCCTCGGGACGGTCCGGCGTCAGGCAGCGGACCAGCGCGAAGGCGCGCTGCACCGAGCGCACGCCGCCGCTCGCCTCCGCGGTCTCGGCCGTCTCGGCCGGCGGGTGCGGGGGTTCGTCCGGGTCGGTGGTTGCGAGCCGCGCCATTGCTTCGGCGATTGGGATCCGCGATTGACAAATTACCACTATGCGATAGTAATTTCCGCTATACGGTAAAACGAGTCAAGCGCGTTCGGGCAAGGGGGGCACCGATGGCGAAACAGCGGGCGGACCTGATCATCGAGCATATCGGCGAGCTGGCGACCTGCGCCGGCCCGGCCGACGGCGTGCGCGACGCCGACCTGCGGCGGCTCGAGACGATCCAGGACGGCGCCATCGCGGTGCGCGACGGGCTGATCGCGGCGGTCGGCCGCACCGACCGGGTCGCCGGCGCTTACGATGCCGCCGAACGCATCGAGGCGAGGGGCCAGCTCGTCTCCCCCGGCCTCGTCGACTCGCATTCGCACCTCGTCCATGCCGGCTCGCGCCACGACGAATGGGAATACAAGGTGACCGGCGGCGAGGCGGCGCCGGGCCTCCAGGGCGGCATCCACCGCTCGGTCGGCTGGACCCGGGAAGCCGACGACGCCACCCTGGCCGCCCACGCCCATGCCGACCTCGACGAGATGGCGGCGCACGGCACCACGACGCTCGAGGCCAAGACCGGCTACGGGCTCGACCGCGAGAACGAGCTGCGCCTGCTGCGCATCACCGCCGGTCTCCAACACCCGATCGAGGTGATCCCGACCTTCCTCGGCGCGCATGTGCCGCCCAAGGAGTATCTCGACAAAACCGACGTCTACGTCGACCAGGTGATCGAGATGCTGCCGGACGCCGCGAAGCTCGCGGCCTATTGCGACGTCTGCTGCGATCCGATCGGCTTCACCCGCCCCCAGTGCCGCCGCATCGGCGAGCGCGCCCACGACCTCGGCATGGCCATCCGCGTCCATTCCGACCAGACCGGCGACTACGAGGGCGCCCTGCTCGCGGCCGAGCTCGCGGCGGCCAGCGCCGACCACGCCGACTACACCACCGACGAGGGCTTCGCCGCCATGGCCAAGGCGGGCACCGCGGCGGTTCTCGTGCCCGGCGTCACCTATCACATGCTGGAGATGACGCCGGCGCTGGAGGACGGCGTGCTCGGGCCCGCCGAAAAGCCCTTCCTGCCGCGGATGGCGCGGCGCGCGATCGAAAGCGGCTGCATCGTCGCGCTCTCCACCGACTACAATCCCGGGAGCTGCCCGACGCTCTCGCTGCAGACCGTGATGCAGGCCGCGGCGCGGCTCTACCGCCTCAACTACGCCGAGATATGGCACATGGTGACGCTGAACGCCGCCGTCTCGCTCGGCCGCGGCCACGACCGCGGCAGCCTGGAGCCCGGCAAGCGCGCCGATATCGTGCTCTGGCGGGTGCCCGAGCACGGCATGGTGATCCACCGCTTCGGCACCAACCTGGTCGACCGGGTGCTGATCGGCGGCCGCACGGTCGTCGCGAACGGCCGCCGGCTCAACGGATCCCCGGCCGCGCCGTGGCAGCGGCCGGGTCAGGTTCGAAACGCCGCGTCGTCGACCATCGCGAGCACCACCACGAAGGCCGGGTCCCCATAGCGGGCGCAGATGCCGCCCTCGTCGAGCGCGACCAGGCGTGCCGACGCCGACAACGTGCTGCGCTTCATCCAGGCGCGGAGCGTTTCGAGCGAGCGCCGGCCCGGCGAAGCGCCGGGGTTCCAAGATCTAGGTTCTAAGTATCGTCGACTTCGCCCGTGCCGCCGCAGGTAGAACAATTGCCCGCCGCATCGGGGCCTTTCCCACAGTGACGACAGGTCGCTCCCAAAAGTTCTTCGAGCGCCGCGCCAGGGCCCATGCCGACATGAAATTCGCTCTGACAATCGCCAGAGCCATCGCAGACAGGACAGGTAGCCATGACGATCCTCCATTATTGTCCCGGCTATCTCGCGCAAGGCGTGTATAATCGTTCGATTATGTACGTTGGGAAGCACGCCCACAAGGTGTGATATTTCACGTTGTTGGCGCGAATTTTCGTTCCGCTGCGCCATGTCCATGACGGGGACTGCGTGCGACTGCCGCCGGATTGGTCGTGATGAGATGACCGATGAGCGAACCTGCGCGCCTGGCGGACGGCAAGGCTTTTCACAAGCTGATTGCGCGCTTTTACGAGTATGAAGAAAGCATCGACTCGGAATGGACACTCACAAAGGCCAGCGGCAAATCCGGACGGGCGGATTTGTTCTTTTGGTTGAAGCGCGACTTTAGCGAGGCGGTGGTAATCGAAACCAAATGGACGGATTGGGAAAAGCTCCACCAAAAGGGGACTCTGCGAAGCAACTTGCACAAGCACCGCCGGCAGGTATGGAGCTACTTGGACGGAGAGACCTGGCAGGAGAAAGGGAGGATCGGCAAGCCGATCGCCCTGTCGGAGATCGTCAGACAGGCGGCGCTTGTCTATCCGAGGACGCCACGCGGTGCCGATCTGCAAGCCAGCATAGAAGCAGAGCTCGGCGAGTGGGGCATAACGGCGGTATGGTTCGACGACCCACCCCCGTCCGGCACCACCGGTGGCAGGGCTTGGGCGGCGCTGCAATCCGGTGAAATTCAAACAGCGGACCTTCGCGGATCGAGGGATTGGCATGACTATATCAGCCGGCTCCAAAAACCGTCGCCAATCACGCCGATGCAAGATCGTTAGGCCGGCCAGGAGTAGTTTAAACTGCGGGCCTTTCGGCCAGGCGGCCCTATGGTCGACGGTTCGCCTGATTGGGGATGGTGGAGCCGAGGGGGGTCGAACCCCTGACCTTCGCATTGCGAACGCGACGCTCTCCCAACTGAGCTACGGCCCCGCACGGTCACCCGCCGCCGGCACGCCCCGCCGGCCACGGGCTGGCGATAATGTGGTGCGCCCCGCGACCCTGTCAAGGAGCGGTCCCGCGTCCAGACCCGCGCCGCCTCGACGCGCCGCGAGCCCGCTCGACCGGCGCCCGCCCGGCCCAGCTTGAACGCCGCCCCCCGGCCCGCTAGTGTGCGCGCGCCAAGCTTCCGGCGCTTCGCGGCGCTCCTCCACGGACCTCCCCTCATGTGCGCGCTCTACCAGGTCGTCGACATCATCTTCAATCTCTACTGGTGGTGCATCATCATTTACGTGATCATGAGCTGGCTGGTCGCCTTCAACATCGTCAACACCTACAATCCCGTGGTGAACGCCGTCGGCGGCTTCCTGCACAAGCTGATCGAGCCGGTGATGAAGCCGATCCGGCGCATCCTGCCGGTGATGGGCGGCCTCGACCTCGCCCCGCTGGTGGTTCTGCTCGGCATCTTCTTCATCCGCCGGCTCATGTTCGACAACTGGGGCCGCCCGGTCTGCCTCGCCGTGGCCGGGTGAGCGCGCCCATTCGCCGGCATAACGGGTCCGCTTGCGTGAATGACGACGCCTTATTCCAGGACCGCCGCGGGGCTGACACTGGCGCTTCGGGTCACGCCGAAGGCCCGGCGCAACCGCATCGGGGAGGTGGCGCAGGTCGCCGAGGGCGGCGCGGTGCTCAAGGTGTCGGTGACCGCCGCTCCCGAAGACGGCAAGGCCAACGCCGCGGTGATCGCGCTGCTGGCCAAGGAATGGCGCCTGCCCAAATCCGCCTTCGCGGTAACGCGGGGCGCGGCGGCCCGGCGCAAGACGCTCACGATCGACGGCGACGCCGCCGCGTTGAAGGAGAGGCTCGATGGCTGGTTCGCCGCAAGAGGGAACGAGAGCGATGAGCGCTAGCGCGGCCGCGGCCAGGATCATCGACGGCCACGGCTTCGCCGCGGGGCTGCGCGCGCGGATCGGCGAGGCCGCCGCGGCGATCGCCAAGGCGCACGGCATCACGCCCGGCCTCGCGGTGGTGCTGGTTGGCGCCGACCCGGCCAGCCAGGTCTATGTGCGCAACAAGACCAAGGCGGTGGCCGAGGCCGGCATGGCCGCCTTCGACCACCACCTGCCCGACACGGCCTCGCAGGCCGAGCTGCTCGCCCTCGTCGGCAAACTGAACGCCGACGACCGCGTCCACGGCATCCTGGTCCAGCTTCCGCTGCCCGGCCAGATCGACGCCGACGCGGTGCTCGACGCCATCGATCCGGCCAAGGACGTCGACGGCTTCCACGTCGTCAACACCGGCCGGCTGTGGACCGGCGGCGAGGCGCTGGTGCCCTGCACGCCCCAGGGCTGCCTGATGCTGCTGGACGACGCCGTCGGCGAGCTGACCGGCCTGGAGGCGGTCATCGTCGGCCGCTCGAACATCGTCGGCAAGCCGATGGCCGCCCTCCTGCTGTCGCGCCACTGCACGGTGACGATCGCCCACTCGCGCACCCGCGATCTGGCCAACGTCTGCCGGCGCGCCGACATCCTGGTCGGCGCGGTCGGCCGCCCGGAGATGATCCGCGGCGACTGGATCAAGCCGGGCGCCGCCGTGATCGACGTCGGCATCAACCGCGTGCCCGCGCCCACCGAGGAGAAGCCCGACCGCATGCGCCTGGTGGGCGACGTCGCCTTCGACGAGGCGCTCGCGGTCGCCGGCGCCATCACCCCGGTGCCGCGCGGCGTCGGCCCGATGACCATCGCCTGCCTCCTGCGCAACACGCTGATCGCCGCCTGCCGGTTGAACGGGATCGACATTCCGGCGGTGTGAGCCGCGCGGGCGATCGACCTGCGCCACCGCACCTACTCCAGCCGCGGCCGGTCGTCGTCCTCGCTCTCGAGCTCGGAGAAGCGGACCGCAAGGACCTCGTCCATCACGATGCGGCCGCCGGCGTCCTTGGTGACAACCATCAGCTTCTGGTCGTCGGCGATCCCGGCCGGGATCACCATGCGCCCGCCCGGCTTGAGCTGGCCGAGCAGCGCCGGCGGCACCAGGTCGGGCGCCGCCGCCACGATGATCCGGTCGAAGGGGGCGTGCTCCGGCCAGCCGCGCGCGCCGTCGGCCAGCCGCACCTCGACATTGGCGAAGCCGCCCGCGCCCAGCCGCCGCACCGCCTGCTCGGCCAGCTCGTCGATCAGCTCGACCGTGAAGACCCGCGCCGCCAGCCGCCCCAGCACCGCGGCCTGGTAGCCGAGGCCGCTGCCCACCTCCAGCACCGCGTGCGCCGGCGACAGCTCGAGCAGATCGACCATCAGCGCCACGATGAAGGGCTGCGAGATCGTCTTGCCGCAGCCGATCGGCAGCGGCTGGTCGAGGTAGGCGTAAGGCTGGATCTCGAAGGGCACGAAGTCGTGGCGCGGCACCGCGCGCATCGCCTCGAGCACCGGCGCGCCGATCTCGGGCCGCCCGGTATGCGCCTCGGCGAGGCGCGCGTGGATGGCGATGGTCTCGAGCATCGCCTCGCGCATCACCTCGAAATCGTCGTCGCGCTCGTCAACCATCGCGCCGGTCCAGCAGGTTCCCCAGCAGGCTCCTATGCCCATAAATGGGAGTGCAACTGGACCCGTTCACCCCCTTGCGGGTATATGGACGCCATGGACGGTATCGTCGGCACGGTCTCCCACGTCCTCTACGCTGGGCTCGTCTTCATCGGCGTGCACATCCTGACCAGCACGCCGGTCCGCGCCGCCGTCGTTGGACGGATCGGCGAAGCCGCCTTCCAGGGCCTGTTCTCGCTGCTGTCGGCGGTGCTGATCGCCTGGCTCATCTGGGCCTACAGCGCCGCCCCGCAGGTCGAGCTCTGGCCGCCGGCCACCTGGGCGCGCCACCTGCCGCTTTCGGTCATGCCATTCGCCTTCATCTTCCTCGCCTTCGGCCTCACCAACCCGAGCCCCGCCCTCACCAGCGCCGCCGGTCGCCTCAAGGACACCGACCCCGCGCCGGGCTTCCTCAAGGTGACGCGCCACCCGTTGTTCTGGGGCATCGCGCTGTGGGCGCTCGCGCATATCCCGCCGAACGGCGACCTCGCCTCGCTCTACTTCTTCGGCACCTTCGCCTTCCTGGCGCTGATCGGCATGCCGCTGCAGGACAGGAAGAAGGAGGAGGCGGTGGGCGCCGAATGGGGACCCTTCGCGATGCGCACCTCGATCATCCCCTTCCGGGCGGCGATCCAGGGGCGCAACGCGCTCAAGTGGTCGGACATCACCTGGTGGCGCGTGCTTCTCGGCCTGGCGCTCTACGCGGCCTTCCTGTTCGGCCACGCGTTCGTCATCGGCGTCCCCGTGCTCCCGGTCTGAGCCCCATGGCCCTCCGCCTGCGGGGCCTGACGGCGCGTGGGCTCGACCCGTTCGATTTCGAATTGGCGGGCGGCGAATGCGTTGCCGTGACCGGCCCCTCGGGCAGCGGCAAGTCGCTGCTGCTGCGCGCCGTCGCCGACCTCGACCCGAACGAGGGCGCGGCGGCGCTCGACGGCCACGCGCGCGCCGCCATGCCGGCGCCCGAATGGCGCCGCCAGGTCGGCTATCTCGCCGCGGTCCCCGGCTGGTGGGCCGACCGGGTGGGCGCGCATTTCGCCGACAAGGACGCCGCCGGCCCGCTCATCGAGGCGCTCGGCTTCGAGGCGGCGGCCTTCGACTGGCCGGTCGCGCGGCTATCCACCGGCGAAGGCCAGCGCCTCGCCCTCGCGCGTCTCCTCGCCGGCGCGCCGCCGGTCCTGCTGCTCGACGAGCCGACCGGCGCGCTCGACGAGACCGCCTGCGAGGCCGTCGAGACGCTGCTGAAAGGCCGCCTCGCCGAGGGCGCCGCCATCGTCATCGTCACCCACGACCGCGACCAGGCGCGGCGCCTCGCCGGGCGCATGCTCGTCATCGAGGACGGCGCCGTCCGCGAGGCCCGGCCGTGACGGCACCATGAACCCCATCGCCCTCTCCGATCTCGACCTGGCGCTCGCCGCCGGCCTCGTGCTCGTCCATGCCGGGCTCTCGCTCGCCCTCTCGCTCGGGCTCGGCCGCCAGCTCACCATCGCGGTCGCGCGCATGGTGATCCAGCTCGCCCTCCTGGGCCTCGTCCTCCAGTTCCTCTTCGAGGCCGTCTCGCCCTGGCTCACCCTGCTCGCCGCCCTCGTCATGATCGGCTTCGCGGGGCACGAGGCGGTGGCCCGGCTCGGCCGCAAGTTCCGCGGCGCCTGGGGCCACGGCATCGGCACCGCCTCGGTGCTGGTCGCGGCGATGCTGATCATGATCTACGCGCTCACGGTCCAGATCCGGCCCGATCCCTGGTACCACCCGCGCTATGCGATCCCGCTGCTCGGCATGGTGCTCGGCAACACGCTGACCGGCATCTCCCTCGGCCTCAACACCCTCACCGCGACGGCCGCCCGCGAGCGCGCCGCGATCGAGGCCCAGCTCGCGCTCGGCGCCACGATCTGGTGCGCCATGCGCCCCACTTTGCGCGAGGCGATGCGCAGCGGCCTGATCCCGATCATCAACGCGATGGTGGCAACGGGGCTGATATCCATTCCCGGCATGATGACCGGCCAGATGCTCGCCGGCGCCAGCCCCGAGAGCGCGATCCGCTACCAGCTCCTCGTCATGTTCATGCTCGCAGGCGGCACCGGCATCGGCGTCTTCGCCGCCGTCTACGCCGGCGCCTGGCGCCTGACCGACGCCCGCCACCGCCTCCGCCTCGACCGCCTGGCCGAGACGCGCAACGGCTAAGCCGCCGCTAGGCCAGCGGGGCCTCTCTGGAGGCCGCCGGGCCGCCGCGGAGCGCGTGCCAGTCGACGTTGCGCGTGCCGTACAGCGCGTCCATCTCCATGCCGTCCGCTCCCGCGCCAGAACTTCGGAGCGGGCACGCTCGCGCGGGTTTATGGCGCGCGAACGGCGAGATCGGGATGGTTCGCGGGAAATCCTGAGGCTGGCAGGTCTTAGGTGTTACCGCTTGAGTGTCACCGCTTGCCAAGCCGCAGCCGCAGCGCGTTCAGCCTTATGAAGCCCTCGGCGTCGCGCTGGTCGTAGGCGCCCTCGTCCTCCTCGAAGGTGACGATGGCCTCGTCGTAGAGCGAGTTGGGCGACTTGCGGCCGGTGACGATGACGTTGCCCTTGTAGAGCTTGAGGCGCACCGTACCGTTGACCCGCGCCGAGATCGTGTCGATCGCGGCCTGCAGCATCTCGCGCTCGGGCGCGAACCAGAAGCCGTTGTAGATGAGCTCGGCATAGCGCGGCATCAGCTCGTCCTTCTGGTGCATGCCGCCGCGCTCGAGCGTGATCGACTCCATCGCCCGCCGCGCATGGAAGAGGACGGTGCCGCCCGGCGTCTCGTAGACGCCGCGCGACTTCATGCCGATGAAGCGGTTCTCCACGATGTCGATGGCGCCGACGCCGTTCGCCCCGCCGAGCTCGTTGAGCTTGGCCAGCAGCGCCGCCGGCGAGAGCTTCCTGCCGTCGACCGCGACCGGATCGCCGCGCTCGAAGTCGATGGTGATCTCGGTCGGCCGGTCGGGCGCCGCCATGGGCGTGACCATGCGGGTCAGGATGTGCTCGTAGTCGGGCTCCTCCCAGGGGTCCTCCAGGACCTTGCCCTCCGACGATATGTGCAGGAGGTTCGCGTCCTGGCTGAAGGGCGGCTCGCCGCGCTTGTCCTTGGGGATCGGGATCTGGTGCTTCTCGGCGTAGTCGACGAGCTTGGCCCGCGAGGTCAGGTCCCATTCGCGCCACGGCGCGATGATCTTGATGTCGGGCTTGAGCGCATAGTAGCCGAGCTCGAAGCGCACCTGGTCGTTGCCCTTGCCGGTCGCCCCGTGCGCCACCGCGTCCGCCCCCGTGGCGACGGCGATCTCGATCTGGCGCTTGGCGATCAGCGGCCGCGCGATCGCGGTGCCGAGGAGATACGTGCCCTCGTAGAGCGCGTTGGCCCGGAACATCGGGAAGACGTAGTCGGCCACGAACGCCTCGCGCAGGTCGTCGATGTGGATCTCCTTGACCCCCATCATCTCGGCCTTCCTGCGCGCCGGCTCGAGCTCCTCGCCCTGGCCGATATCGGCGGTGAAGGTGACGACCTCGCAGTCGTAGGCGTCCTGCAGCCAGCGCAGGATCACCGAGGTGTCGAGCCCGCCCGAATAGGCGAGCACGACTTTCTTCACCGCGCCTTTCCTGGGCGTCGACATATGGGCGGACCCTCCACTTCCCCGGCGGCGGCGCCGACGATCCGGCGGCGAGTATAGGCATCGCGCATGGGGCGGCAAGGGAACGCGATCGCGCTTGACCAACGCCACCGCGCCGATACGCTGTCCCGATACAAAAAGAAATACGACGACAGGGAGGACGCATGTATCTGACCCAGGGCCTGCGCCGGGCGGCCAAGCTGACGCCCGACGACACCGCGATGATCTCCGAGACGCGCAGCTTCACATGGGGCCAGTTGCAGGACCGCGTGGCCCGCCTCGCGGGCGCGCTCCATGCGCTCGGCCTCAAGCCCGAAGACCGCATCGCCATGCTGTCGCTCAACTCCGACCGCTACGCCGAGTACTACTACGCCAGCTTCTGGGCGGCCGGGAACGTGGTGCCGATGAACATCCGCTGGTCGGTGCCCGAGCACGTCTACTCGATCAAGGACTCGCGAGCGCGCTTCCTCATCGTCGACGACACCTTCGCCGCGGCGGGGGCGGAGATCGCGGAGGCCTGCGCATCGATCGAGTTCGTCATCCACGCGGGCGACGCGCCGGCCCCCGACGGCATGCTGAGTTACGAGGCCCTGGTCGCCGACGCCGCCCCCGCCGAGGACGCCGTCCGCAGCGGCGAAGACCTCGCCGGCATCTTCTACACCGGCGGCACCACCGGCTTCCCCAAGGGCGTGATGCTGCCGCACCGCGGCTTGTGGACGAGCGCCATGTGCTTCGGCTCCGGCATCGGTCTGAGCCCGGAGGACCGCACGCTCCACGCCGCCCCCCTCTTCCACATCGCCGGCAGCGCCATGCTGTTCGCGCTCACGATCTTCGGCGGCTCGCACGCCTTGATCCCCGGCTTCGAGCCCAAGGTCTTTCTGAAGGCCGTGCAGGATTTCGACCCCACGGTCTCGCTGCTGGTGCCGACGATGATCGGCATGCTGCTTCAGGAGCCCGCGCTCGCAAATACCGACACGAGCATTCTCCGCCGCCTCATCTACGGCGCTTCGCCGATCAGCCAGGCGATCCTCAAGGAGGCGATGGAGAAGATGCCCGAGACCAGGTTCATCCACGCCTACGGCCAGACCGAGCTCTCGCCGCTCGTCACCCTGCTCGGCCCGGACTACCACGTGCTCGAGGGGCCGAAGGCGGAGAAGATCCGCTCGGTCGGCCGCCCCGTCGTCGCGGTCGAGGTCGAGATCGTCGACCCGAACGGCGTCGAGGTGCCGCGCGGCACGGTGGGCGAGCTCCGCGTGCGCGGCGCCACCGCGATGCTCGGCTACTGGAACAAGCCCGAGCAGACCGCCGCGGTGCTGAAGGACGGCTGGGTGCATACTGGCGACGGCGGCGCCATGGACGAGGACGGCTTCATCACCATCGTCGACCGGGTCAAGGACATGATCATCACCGGCGGCGAGAACGTCTATTCGGCCGAGGTCGAGAACGCGATCATGCAGTATCCGGGCCTCGCCGAATGCGCGGTGATCGGCATCCCCGACGCCAAATGGGGCGAGGCGGTCCACGCCGTCGTGGTGCCGCGCGAGGGCGAGGACCCCGAGCCCGACGCGCAAGCCATCATCGAGCACTGCCGCGGCCTGATCGCGCACTACAAATGCCCCTCGAGCGTCGATGTCCGCCGCGAGCCGCTGCCCAAGTCCGGCGCCGGCAAGATCCAGAAGTTCGAGCTCCGCGCCCCCTTCTGGGAAGGCCGCGACCGGCAGGTGGGGTAGGCGCCGGAGCGGAATCATCCATAATCGTCATTTCGACCGAGGGAGCGCCAGCGACCGAGTGGAGAAATCTGGGCGCCGCCCGCTCGGTGTCAGGCTGGATTTCTCCACTCGCTACCGCTCGGTCGAAACGACGAATGAAACGACGCACTCACGCTACTAGACGATCGACCAAATTTATCTATCCAGCCGCCCGCAGCAGCCCGCCGAACACCACCGCCTCGAAATCCTTCAGCGGCGCGGCGCTTCCGTCGGCCTTCATCCGCAAGAGCGCGCCCTCCCAGGCATCGACCAGCGCCCGCGCCAGCGCCTCGGGATCGGCGTCGCTTGCAATCGCGCGCGCCGCCTGTGCTTCTCGCAGCGGCGGGACCAGAAAGCCTGCGAACGCCTTCAACCCCGCCTCGACCCGCGCGCGCACCTCCGGCGCCAGATCTCCCGCCTCCGCCGCCATCACGCCCAGCAGACAGCCGGTTTCGTGCCCTTCCTCGGCCATGCGCCTGGCATATGCGCGGAAGAACGCACACAGCCGCTCGACCGGCCCTGGCCTAGGCTCGGCATTCAGCACCGCCGCCACGTCGGCCATGTGCCGGCCGAAATGGTCCATCAGCGCCAGCGCGTAGGCGTCCTTGCTCGCGAAGTAGTAGTGGAACGAGCCCTTCGGCACGCCGGCGCCCTCGACGATGTCCTTGATGCTGACCGCCGCGAAGCCGCGCCGCCGTACAGCGTCGAGCCCGACATCGAGGAGCTTCGCCTTCGTCTTCTGACTCATGGCGGATGTTACTAGACGGTCGTCTAGCAACCTGTCAACGGGCATCGCGCACTTGCGCGTCAACGCGCAACCTGCTTGCACGCCCCGCCGCCATGGCTAGAGCATTTTCCGCTCACGCGGAATCGGCGCCGGCCCTCATGAGCTTGTCGAATGGCCCCCACCCGGCCACCCACAGGATACTGCCATTGGGTGG
>Ga0302046_10000163_pt1 | contig 71151 bp, 72 predicted proteins | sample RVTome_11_FD_200261 | JGI IMG/M metagenome (GOLD analysis project Ga0302046, IMG submission 200261) | Soil microbial communities from uranium-contaminated site in the Upper Colorado River Basin, Wyoming, United States - RVT147D111 (version 2) ... | reverse complement strand
CTACTTCTTCTGCATCCGGATCAGGTCGCCGATCGTGAGGGCGCCCTGGGCAGCCCGCTTCCCCGGGTGGACTTCCTCCACCTTCTCGCGCAGGCGGATCCCGAGCGACCGCTCGAGCTTCGCGGTGACGACGGGGTCGGGGTGGAAAGTCCCGGACTCGATCTTCTGGAGGATCGAGGCCTTCTCGTTGATGGCCCGCGCGACGTCGTCGACCTTCAGGCGCTTCGCCTGGCGCGCGCGGCGCACGCGGTCCCCGAAGTCCGGGACCAGCTCCTCGTCCGACTCGAGCGGCACGGCCTTCTCGGCCATACGCTGCTGGCGCTGCTTGAGCCCCTGCTGCATCCGGCCCGCGGGCGCCGGGGCTCCGCCGGCTGCGGGGTCGGCCACAGGTCTGCCGAAGCGGGCGCACCCCTGGCAGACGCGCATCCTAGCCCCCTCGACGTCGATCGTGCCCGCGATCGGCAGGGGGCGGCCGCACATCTCGCACGCCATGGGAGGTCCAGCTTCCGACGGGGGGTTGCGGCGCATATACTTGTGCGTCAACGCGCCGCCTGGCCGGCCCGCTGGAGGCCGGCCGGGTGGCGCGCGCCCCGAGCCCCTGTGCGGCGAATCGGGAGGGCCGCGGCCGGCCGGCCTCCGGTCTGGGTTGCACGCAGCGGGCGCCGTTCCAAAAGGCTAAATACACTCCCGCGGTGTGCGAGCAACGCCCCCGTTTTGTCTTGTCCAGAGGCCCCAGAATGGCGAACACGGACGCTGCCGACCCGAACACGGACCTGCCCTCGTTCCTGTCCGAACGCGTCCAAGACCTGGAGGCGCGCAACGCCCAGCTGCTCGACGAGCTGCGCAAGGCCGAGAGCGAGCGCCGCTTCGTCGAGGGGGAGCTCATCCGCCTGCAGAAGGAGATCAAACGCCTGCGGGTCGAGCTGGACCGCCTCAAGACGCCGCCCCTCATTGTCGGCTTCGTCCGTGACATCCTAGAGGACGGGCGCGTGGTCGTGCGCTCGTCCACCGGCCCCGACTTCATCGTCTTCGCGGCGGACTTCGTCGACCGCGAGAAACTCACGGTGGGGTCGCGCGTCGCGCTCAACAAGCAGACGCTATCGGTCATGAGCCTCCTGCCCTCCTCGAAGGACCCGCTCATCGCCAACGCCGAGGTCATCCGCAAGCCGGAGGTGAGCTACGCCGACATCGGCGGCCTCGAGCAGCAGGTCATCGAGCTCAAGGAGGCCGTGGAGTACCCGATGACGCGGCCGGAGCTCTACAAGCGCGTCGGGATCGAGCCCCCGAAGGGCGTGCTCCTCGTGGGGCCCCCGGGGACCGGCAAGACGCTGCTCGCCAAGGCCGTTGCCCACGAGACGAACGCCACGTTCATCCGGCTCGTCGGGTCCGAGCTCGTGCAGAAGTACATCGGGGAGGGGTCGCGCATCGTCCGTGAGCTCTTCGAGCTCGCGCGCGAGAAGTCCCCTTCGATCGTGTTCATCGACGAGCTGGACGCCATCGGCGCCAAGCGCCTCGAGGTGGCGACCTCCGGGGACCGCGAGGTCCAGCGCACCCTCATGCAGCTGCTCGCGGAACTCGACGGGTTCGACCTTCTCGGGGACGTGAAGATCGTGGCGGCCACGAACCGCATGGACATCCTCGACGACGCCCTGCTGCGCCCGGGCCGCTTCGACCGGATCATCGAGATCCCGGTCCCCAGCGAAGCCGCCCGCGAGGCGATTTTCCGGATCCACTCGTCGAGGATGTCCATGGGGTCGGACGTGGACCTCAAGGACCTCGCGATCCGGTCGGAGGACGCGACGGGGGCGGAGATCAAGGCCATCTGCACGGAGGCCGGGATGTTCGCGATCCGCGAGAACCGCGACGAGGTGAGCCGGAAGGACTTCCTCGACGCGATCGACAAGCTGCTGCTCTCGGGCCAGGCGACCGTCCTCGATTCGGGCGTCATGTTCGCGTAAGGCCGGGGCGCCGCTCCCCCGCGCCCGGAGGTCACGCCGTGGACCCTCAGGATCCCTTCTGGGACGTTCCGGAGGCGTCCACACGTTGCCCCGAGGACTGCCCGAACGCCCAGGCGCCCTACTGCCCGATGCACGAGGACCCGGCGGTCTACAGGCGGGACGAGAACTCGCTGCACATGGCCGAGGCCCACGCGGTCGCGGCGGCCCGCGGGCTCGTGGTGGAGGCGGTCGCGCGCCTGCGCGAGAAGCGCGGCCTGCCGGAAATCCGCGTGCCGGTCTCTGTGATGGACGAATGGGTCGTCTTCGCGCGCAAGGTCGTCCTCGATTCGGGCGAGCACACGGCGGAAGGCGAGATCGAGCGGCGCGTCGCGGCCTGGCTCGCGCAGCGGCGCGCGCACGATTGGGCGGCGCTCGACCGCCTCAAGGAGCGGTACATGCGGTTCACGGGCGACGGCCTCCCGCCGTGAATGCGCGCGCCCGCCGATGCGCGTATCCAGACGCGCCGCGCGCCCGCACAACACTTTTATAGGCGTGCCCGGATCGGCGCGGAGCAGGTGCGTTTCCGTGGCCCTCTGGCAGGGAAAATCGCAGCGCAAGCCGACGGGCGGGCGCCGGCGTCCCCAGCGCAAGAAGCGGAAGTTCGAGATCTCCCGGGAGCTCTCCCAGACGGTCGTCGGGCCGGAGGAGCGCCGGGAGACGCTGCGCGTCCGCGGCGGCAACGCCAAGAGCCGGGTGCTCGGCGCCGCGAAGGCGAATGTGGTCGACCCCAAGACCGGGAAGGTCACGCGGGCCGACGTCGTGACGGTCAAGGAGAACCCGGCGAACCCGAACTACGTGCAGCGGAATTTCGTCAACCGCGGCGCCATCGTCGAGACGAGCGCGGGCCGCGCACGGATCACCTCGCGCCCGGGGCAGGACGGCGTGGTGAACGCGGTCCTCGTCGAGTAGTTGGCCGGGCCCGGGGCGGCCGGGCGCCGGCGGGAGTCGGAGGCGCTCTTCGATGGTCGGACGGTCGGACGGTTTCTTCGTCCTCTACCCCGTCTATTTCGACTCGCGCGCAACGCGCGCGCAGGGGCGGCGGGTCACGGCTGCGGTCTCGGCGCCGGGGCCGAGCGCCAAGGACGTGTTCGAGGCGGCGAAGGCCGCCGGCCTCGACCCCGTGCTCGAGGACGAGCGCCACCACCCCTCCGCATGGTTCGAGCGCGGCGGCCGCGTCCTCATCCCCGAGGGCTCGGCTGGAAGCAAGCGGGACGCGATCGCGCGTGTGGGCGCAGGGATCCGCCGCGTCGTGGAGGCTCGGCCCGAGGGGCCGCGCGTCCGGCGCGACCGCCCGCGGAAGGGGCGCTTCTCGCAGAAGCGCCGCCGGCGGCGGCACCGCTAGCGGACGACCTTGTCCTGGGGCGTCGAGACGTCCTCCACGAGCTTGGAGCCCGCGGAGACCATGTCGACCGAGTGGATCGCCGCCCCCACGGACTCGATCGTCTCCACGATCTGCTCGTAGTTGACCGACGGGCCCTCGATGGTCACCTTGATGCTCTCCGTCTCCTGGTCGACCTCGTACACCGTGCAGTTCACGCCCGAGACCCCCTCCACGAGGGAGAGCCGCTTGGAGATCTCGATGATCGAGGGGTGGTGCGGCTTGAGGACGTCGAGGACGAGGCGCTTCAGGTCGGTCATCGGCAGTCTGCCCGGGCCCCCGCGATTGCCGGAGCGTGGACACGAACCTACGCGGCCGGGATAAACGTTTGCGGGGACCGTCGCCCGTCCGCCCGGCGGCGCTGCCGCTAGCCCTTCATGACGCCTACGGGGAGCATCTTCGCGACCTTGCGCGAGACGCCCACGTCCGCCATCACGTCGACGACCATGGAGACGTCCTTGTACGCGAGCGGGGCCTCCTCCGCGATGACACGCTTCGACTGCCCACGCACGTAGATCCCGCGGGCGCCGAGCTCGCGCAGGATCTCGTTGGCGTTGAACTCGCGCGTCGCGGCCGTCCGTGAGCGTAGCCGCCCCGCCCCGTGGCACGTCGAGCCGAAGGTGGTCCGCATGGCCTCGGCCGTCCCCACGAGCACGTAGGAGCACCGGCCCATGTCGCCCGGGATGAGCACGGGCTGCCCTACGGCGGAAAGGTCGTCCGGCAGGTCGGCCGTCCCCGGGCCGAATGCGCGAGTCGCGCCCTTGCGGTGCACGACCACCTTCCGCTGCTGCCCGTCGAACTCGTGCACCTCCTCCTTGGCCATGTTGTGCGAGACGTCCCACACGAGCTTCACGCGGCGGCCCGCCTCCCCGTCGCGGAACACCTCGGACATCGCCTGCCGCACCTTCGAGGTGATCGTCGAGCGGTTCACCCACGCGAAGTTCGCCCCGCACGACATCGCCTTCAGGTAGCGCTGGGCCTCCTCGGACACCGTTGGCGCGCAGGCGAGCTGGCGGTCCGGCAGCTCGATCCGGTACTTGGACACGGCGTCCTCCATGACCCCGAGGAAGTCGTCGCAGATCTGGTGGCCAAACCCCCGGGACCCCGTGTGGATCATGACGCACAGCTCGCCTTCGCCAAGGAGCCCGAAGGCCCGGGCGGTCTCCGGCTCGAAGAGCTCGGAGAGCACCTGGAACTCGAGGAAGTGGTTCCCGGCGCCGAGCGTCCCGAGCTGGGCCGCGCCCCGAGCCATGGCGGTCTCCGAGACGACCTGCGGGTCGGCCGCGTCCAGCTGCCCGCGGCTCTCCATGCGCGCGAGGTCCGCCGCGGGGATCACGCCCCGGTCCACGAGCCACCGCGCGCCCCGCGTGACGGCCTCGGTGAGGTCGGCCTTGCTCTCCCGGCGGCCCGTCTGCCCCACCCCGGCGGGGACGAGCTCGAACAGCCGGTCGATGAGCGGCCGCACGCGGTCCTTCACGTCCTCGTACATGAGCCCCGTGGAGAGCAGCCGGACGCCGCAGTTGATGTCGTACCCCACCCCGCCGGGCGAGATCACGCCCTCCTCCCGGTCGGTCGCGGCCACGCCGCCGATGGGGAAGCCGTACCCATAGTGGATATCGGGCATCGCCATGGAGGCCCCGAGGATCCCCGGCAGGTGCGCGACGTCGACGACCTGGCCGAGGGCCCGGTCGTGCACGAGCGCCTCGAGGTCGTCCGTCTTGACGAAGACGCGCCCGTCCACGCGCATCCCCGGGAAGCGCTCCTTCGGGATGCGCAGCTGGTTCGCGTCGACGACCTCGATGTCCTGCCGCGTCACTGCTGGGGGCATGGGCTTCCTCCCGGGAGTCCTGGGGAATGGGGCGACACAAATAAAGGTGTGGGTCGAGCGCGGTCAGATGTCGAGCACGAGGCGCACGCGGCGCGCCGCGCGGTCGAAGACGAGCCCGTGGCGCGTCACCGCCTTCACCTCGACCCCGTACGGGTGGCGCGCGGGGTCGAAGCTCTCACCGCGCATGGAGATCCTGCAGCGGGCGGGGGGGCCGGGCTCCAGCGCGACCTCGGCGGCGGCCGCGACGAACCGCTCGATGTCGAAGAGGGCCACGAGCTTCTGGACGGCGCGTGCGAACGCGAGCGCCTCGTCGGGCGCCTCCGCTTCCACCACCGCGGCCCGCTCGTCGCGCACGGGCGCCGCGGGCGCGATGACCTCGTAGAAGCCCGCCACCGCCGAGGCCGCCGCGGAACCCATGGTCGGCCCCTCGGCCTCCACCCCGAGGTCCGCCGTCGTCTCGATGACCCGGAAGCGGCCACCGCCGAACCCCGGGCGCCAGTCGTCCGCCTGCAAGCGCCTACCCCTCATGGCCCCGGTCGTGGGGCGCGCGCAGCTCGCCCAAGGTGGTGACCCGCTCGGCCACGGCGTTGTGGCGGTGGATGGACTCGTCGGACTCGGAGCGCACCGTGAGGTGCGCGTCGTCCGGCAGGCCGGCGTACCGCCCGATCGTCCGCGAGAGCACCCCCCGCACGACGTCCTCGACGAACTTCGGGTTCTTGTGGGCCGCCAGCACGAGCGCGCCCTCGTCGCCTCGCTTGAGCAGCCCGATCGTGGGGGCTGACAGCGACTCCTCCACGAGCTCGATGAGGTCGTCGGCCTCGACCGGGTGCCCCTCAGCCACCTCGAGGAGCACGGTCACGGTGTTCCGCTGGTTGTGCGTGATCCCCGGGACGCGGCCGAGCGCCTCGCGCAGCGCCGCGTCCCCGTGCTCCCGGTCGATCAGGTCGCGCGCCGTCTCCATGGCGCAGGGGCACGCAGTCATCCCGACGACCTGCACGCCCACCATCTTGCGTACCTGGGCGCCCCCGTCCCCGCGCGCCGCGTTGGCCCGCGCGAGCAGGCGGAACGCCTCGAGCGAACGGCCCCCCGACGCGTTCGAGCGCTCGAGGAAGTAGTCGGCGCCCGCATGCACCTCCGCCACGGCCGCGTACGGGTGGCGGTCGAGGAGCGAGCGGGCGAGCTTCGCCGAGAAGTCCTCGAGCGACTCCGCCGGGTTGTGCACCGCCTCCTCGACGAGCTCGTTGATCGCCTCCGCGTTGCGCGAGAGGTGCGAGCCCCGCTGGCGGGCGGGCAGGTCGACGTAGAGGTCGAGCACCACGTGGAGCTCGAGCGACCGGCCGTTGCGCTTCACCACGAGCGGCTTCTTCACGCCCGTGATCCCCACGCGCGAGAGCCGGTACTTCTCCGCGCTCTCCATCCCCTGGATATCGCGGGACACCTCGTGCTCCTCCGGCGCGCGCGATACGGTCTCCCGTAGAAAAAGGTGCCACCGGCCGCCGCGCGCGCCGGGTTGCCCGGCTACTTCGACGGCATCCGCGGCTTCACCACGAACGCGTCGTCCCGTACGACGGACGGCACGAGCGCGCTCATGTCGCTCCTGCGGGCGGGGGGCGCGCCCTGGGCCCGCAGCTTCTGCGAGGCGATCCCGTCCTCGAGGGTCGGGCGCTGCTCCCGGTAGAAGATCCCCACCTCCATCCCGTTGCCCTCGATCGCGGCCTTGATCGCCCCGGCCTTGTCCGATGGGTCGTGGCCCTCCGGCAGCGGCCGCACGCCGGCCTTCGTGGCCTCGAAGATGTTGTGGAATGTGACGCAGGGCGAGATGATCTGGAGCACGGAGAACCCCTTGTGCTCGATGCCGAGCTGGATGAGGTCCGCGAGCTCCTTCGGCTTTCCCGAGTAGCCGCGCGCCACGAAGGTCGCCCCCGAGACGATGGACAGGGCGATCGGGTTCACCGGCTGGTCGACGAGCTCGTAGGGCGTCGAGCCCGTGACGAGCCGGAGGCTCGAAGTGGGCGAGGCCTGGCCCTTCGTGAGGCCGTAGATCTCGTTGTCCATGATGATGCAGGTGATGTCCGGGTTGCGCCGGGCCGCGTGGGGCAGGTGCCCCATCCCGATGGCGAAGAAGTCGCCGTCCCCGCCGATCGCGATGACCTCGAGCTCTGGGCGCGCCTGCTTCACGCCCGTGGCGATGGGTAGCGCACGGCCGTGGACCGTGTGGAAACCGTACGCGTTGACGAAGTGAGGCGCGCGCGACGAGCAGCCGATCCCCGAGACGAGCACGAGCTCCTCCGGGAGCACCTGCAGGGCGGCGAGCGCGCGGTGGATGGCGTTCAGGACGCCGAAGTCCCCGCACCCCGGGCACCAGATGGGGTGGAGGTCGGTCTTGTAGTCCTTCGCAGTCAGGCTCACGGGGGCGGCGGTCGTGCTCATTCCATCACCTTCTCGATACGGCTGATGACCTCGGAGGCCGTGAACACCTGTCCGTCGGCCTTCGCGATCGAGAGGATCGGCCGCTGGACCTCGCGGCGCAGGAGGCCAGCCAGCTGGCCCGTGTAGTTGACCTCGACCACGAAGACGCGGGCCGCCTCCGACACGGCCTTCAGGAACGCGCCGCGGGGCAGCGGGTAGAGGAGCTTCGGGATGGCGACGGCGATGTCGATGTCCTTGTGCGCCATCCGCTGGACGGCCTCCAGGGCCGGCCCACGGGCGGAGCCCCACGCGACGACGAGGTCCGCGGCGGTCTTGGAGCCCCACCGCTCCACGTACTTGTCCGCGCTCTGCGATAGCAGGTCCAGCTTCCTGTAGCGCTTGTCCATCATCGCCGTGTGCATGGCGGGCGTGTAGCAGGGGGCGCCCGCCTCGTCGTGCTCGATCCCCTCCGCCACGTACTGCCCCGCCTTCTGCCCCGGGACCGCGATGGGCGACACGCCGTCCTCGGTCAGGCGGTAGCGCCGGTAGGGCTCGTCCTTCCCCTCGTCCCACACCTTGCGGTTCTCGGTCTGGAAGTCCTTCAAGCGGCCCGGAGGGATGGTCCCCCAGCGCTGCGAGAGGGAGAGGTCCATGGCCAGCACGACGGGGGACTGGCAGCGCTCCGCGAGGTTGAACGCCTCCACCGTGAGCGAGAAGGCATCCTCGACCGTCGTGGGGGCGAGCACGATCCGCGCGGCGTCGCCGTGGCCGGAGTAGATCATCGCGTTCAGGTCGCCCTGCTCGTTCTTCGTAGGCATCCCCGTGGAGGGGCCGGCGCGCTGGGCGTTGACGACGACAACGGGGAGCTCCGCCGCGGTGGCCAGGCCGAGCTCCTCGGTCATCAGGGAGAACCCGGGGCCCGACGTGGCGGTCATCGACTTGACCCCCGCGTACGACGCGCCGAGCGCGAGCCCGAGGGCGGCGATCTCGTCCTCCGCCTGGACGAACGTCCCCGCGACCTTCGGCAGCTCGCGCGCGATGGCCTCGAGGATGGGGGACGCGGGCGTGATCGGGTACCCCGCGAAGAAGCGGCAGCCGCCCGCGATCGCGCCGAGCACCACCGCGTCGTTGCCGGTCATGAGGTACCCCGTGGGCTCCTCGCCCTCGCCCGCCCTCAGGTCGGGGACGGGCGGGTGCTCGATCTCCTCGTAGGAGCGGCGCGCCGCGCGCAGCACCTCCAGGTTCTGGTTGACTACCTTCTCGCCCTTCCGCTGGAAGACCTCGGAGATGGCCGACTCGATGTTCGCCCTGGGCATCCCGATGGCGGCGGAGAGGGCGCCAAGCGCCGCGACGTTCTTGCTCTTGGGGCTGCCGAGGTCCACCGAGATCTGGCCCATCCCGATGGGGATGTCGAAGTACTGCTTGGGCCCCGGGGCCTCGTCGAGGGGCGGGTGGGTGGAGGCGTCCCGGAGCAGGAAGCCCCCCTCGCGCAGCGCGTGGAAGTGCTCCTCGATCCCCTCCTGGTTGAAGGCCACCAGCACGTCGACCGCGTCGCCGGCCGACAGGACCTCGCCGACGATCGTCCGGACCTGGTACCAGCAGTGGCCCCCGCGCACCTCCGCCGGGTAGGTCTCGTACGTGAACACGCCGCGGCGCATCTTGTGGAGTGTCTTGAGCAGGATGTCGCCTGCCGTGATCACGCCCTCGCCGGACTCGCCGGAGATCCGGACGCGGATGTCCTCGCCTTGGATGAGGCGCGAAATCTCCGCGACCTGCGCCTGCTGGATTTCCGGCAAGGACAACGTGATTCACCACGCGTGGGGGCTCAAGGGGCGTCGCGTCGGGCCGCGAGTAGGAACAGCGCGATTTAATGGTATGGTACCCGGCCGTTCGAGATTGCGTCGATGCCAGGCTACGCGAAACACGGCGCGGCGAGGGGCGCGGGCGCGACCGCGCGGGTCAGCCCTCGGGCCCCCTTGCCAGGAGGACGTGGTACGTGAGCCCGTGGGTGCTGATGGAGAGCAGCGTGTGGCCGTTCTTGCGCGCCCACTGCTCGAAGTCGGACGGCGCCTGCGGGTCGTCGGTGAGCACCTCGATGCGCGCGCCCTCCTCGAGGTCGAGCATGGCTTCGCGCGCGTGGAAGAGCGGGAGGGGGCAGCGGAGCCCGACGGTGTCGACGGTCTCGACGTTTCCGGCGGGCGCGGGCGCGCCGGGCGCGTCGGATCGCCCGGCCGGCTCAGGCACCGCGCATCACCTCCACCTCGGTGACGCCCCCCGGCCGCGCGGCCTCTTCCCCCCAGCGGTGGCCGGCGCGGCGCGCGTAGCGGCGCAGGTCGCCGATCACCTCGGGGGCCTCCGCGCGCACGACGACCGCGGCCCCCTCGGGGAGCGGCATCAGGGTGCGGTGGAGGCGGACAACCGCGTCGGAGCACGCCATGCCCCGCACGTCGACGACGGGGGCCCCCTCGCTCAACGCGCCCTCCCCCCGGCCGCGCCGGCGGGAGCGGCGGCCCGCCACGCGGCCACGAGGCCCCCGAGCTCCGCGCGCCGGCGGGCGGACCGCGGCGGCTCGTCTCCCGCCGTGACCACCACCACGTTCTCGTCGCGGTCCGCGCGCGCGGTGTCGAGGACGACGGTCGCCCCGAAGGGCGCGCACCGCATGTAGGCCGCGGCCGCAAGCGCGCTGCCCGCCACGCCCTCCACCGCGATGACCCCCCGCGCGAGCGCGAGCTGCGCGAGCCCGAGCGCCCCGGCGGCGGATGGCGGCATGGCGGCGGGTGACCCGGCGGACGGCGGCGCGGCGGGCGCGACGAGGGGGTCCGCGCGCGCGGCCGCGGCCGCTTCCAGCCCTAGGTCTGCCAAGAGGAGAGCGCAACGGAGGAGGACGGCGGCCTCCTCACCGGCCGCGCCCGCCTCCGCGGGCGCCTCCTGGCCGGCGCGGCCGGCGAGGGGGGCGGCCAGCGATTCCAACCGGGGGGGGAGCGTGCGGTCACCCGTCACACACCACGTGTCCAGGCCGGCAGCCACGAGCGCCACCCGGGCAGGCCGGGACTCGCCGCCCGCCCACTGCCCCGCCTCGACGCCCGCCGAAACCTCCCCGCGCGGGCCGCATGCCTGGTCGAGGAGCGACTGCAGCGCCAGGCGGCCGCGCGCCGCGAGCGCCCGGTCCTCACCCGCCGCGCCCGCGGCCGCCAGCGCGGAGACCGCAAGCGCCGACGCCCGGCTCTCCATGCCCTCCACTGCGGCGGGGGCCCCCCGCCGCGCGCGCCCGTGCGCGAGCAGCGCGTAGTACTCCGGGTCGGCCGCAAGCCCAGGCGCCCAGAGGTCGTCGTCGGCCCGCGAGAGCGCGCGGTCAAACCAGCCCACCGTCTCTCGCGCGGCGCGCGCGAAACCCTCACGGCCCGTCTCCACGGCGGCGAGCGACAGCGCCACGACGAGCTCCGCGTTGAGCGCCAGGGGCTTGCCGGTCTGCGGGTCTTTCCACCCCGGGCCGTCGCACGCCACGAAGAACCCTCCATCGACGCTGTCGTAGGCCTCCGAGTTGACCAGCGCGTCCAGCCCCAGGACGGCGGCCTTGGCCGCGTGGGGCGTCCCTAGGCGAAGGCCGGCGGCCAGGAGGAACCGGAGGGCGCGGGGGTGGGCCGCGCCCGGGGCGGAGGCGAATTCGTACGTCCTCCAGTCGAAGTCGTCCACGAGCGCCCGGGCGATCGCCTCCGCGGCCGCCCCGGCGCCACGCCTCGCGCCGGACGCGGTGGGGCCCATGGCCCGCCCACATCGGCGGTCGGACATAAGGGGTGACCAGGCGGACGCGGCCCTCCACCCGCCCGACCGCGGGCGCCCGCGGCCCGCCCCCCCCCCCGCGAACCTTCTTTTGAAAGGGCGGCCTTCGCCGCCCAGCGCACTATGGTAGGAGCGTTCGGCGCCGGGCTCGTCGGAGACCTGGCCGTAATCATGATAGCGTCGGCGGTGTCCATCCTCCTCTTCCGCCGCCTGAGACAGCCGGTGGTTCTAGGCTACCTGTTGGCGGGGATGGCCGTCGGCCCCGGCTCCGGGCTCCTGAACATCGGGATCGAAGAGGCCGACATCGCCGCGTTCGCCGACCTCGGCGTGATCTTCGTCCTGCTGTTCATCGGGATGGAATTCGACCTGCGCCAGCTCCGGGCGATCGGCGCGCCCGCGATCGTCATCGGGACGCTCGAGGTCACCGTGATGCTCGGCGTGGGCTACGCCCTCGGCCTCGGCATGGGCCTCGACCCGCTGAGCGCCGTCTACCTGGGCGCCCTCATCTCGATCTCGAGCACGGCGGTCACGATCAAGATCCTCACCGACCTCGACATGCTCCAGGACCGAGCAACGCGCCTCGTCTTCGGGGTGCTCGTCGTCGAGGACTTTGCCGCCGTCATCCTCCTCTCGGCGCTGTCGGGCACGTCGAACCTCGCGAGCCAAGGCCCCGAGGGCGTGCTCACCGTCATCCTCTCCGTCGTCATCTTCTTCTTCGCGACCATCTTCATCGGCGTCCAGATCATCCCGCGCGCCTTCCACCGGCTCGAGCGCCTCGGGTCCGAGGAGGTGCTCACGATCGCGGCGCTCGGCCTTTCGTTCGGGGTCGCGCTGGTAGCCACCGTGCTCGGGTACAGCCCGGCCATGGGGGCTTTCCTCGCCGGGGTGCTCATCGGCGAGTCCGGCGTGCTCGATGCCGTCCGGCCGCGGTTCGAGCCCATCCGGGACCTGTTCGCGGCCATCTTCTTCGTGTCCGTGGGGATGCTCATCGTCCCCTCCGAGTTCCTCGGGCTGATCGTCCCGATCCTCCTCATCTGCGGGGTGTTCCTCCTCGGCAAGATCGCGGCTGCGGGCGGCGCCACGTACCTCCTCGGTTTCGGCGGGCGCGACGGCCTCGCGGTCGGCGCGCGGCTCGCGCGCACGGGGGAATTCTCATTCATCATCGGCAAGACGGGGCTCTCCACCGGCGCCATGGCCCCGCAACTCTACCCCATGATCGCGGGCGTGACCCTGATCACCACGTTCCTCAGCCCCGCGCTCATCCGCCGCACGCCCGGCATCTACCGCGCGGCCGCGGGGTCGCTCCCGCCGGGCATCGACCGCGCCGGCTCAGCGTACACGGCCTGGATCTCCCGCGCGCGCAACTCCACGCGGCGCGACCCCGTGGTGCGCCAGATCTACCGCCAGACCGGGATCCGCCTCTTCCTGACGACGGTGTTCATGCTGATCGTCTCCTCCGCGACCCTTGCGCTCTACCCCTACGCCGGCGGTATCGCCACGCTCGTCGGGACGACGCCGGAGGCCGTGGTCACCGCGCTCATCGGCGTGGCCATCGGCATCGTGGTCTACCCGGTATGGGTGATGGGCCGCATGGGCAAGGACCTCATCGACCTCACGCTCCAGGCGGCGGCTGGGGAGGCGCCTCCCGGGAGGACGCTCGCCCGGACGGCCGTCCGGACGGCCCTGCGCCTCGTCATCGTGGCGGGCGTCCTCGGGCTGCTCTTCGTCGGGCTCTCGCCCCTCGTGGTCGTGGCAGCCGAGGGGGCAAACCTCCCGGTCCTCCTCGTCGGGCTCCTCGTCGTGTTCGGCCTGGCGGGTTGGCGCGTCCTGCATTCGGCCAAGCGGCTCCACGCGCGGTTCGAGACCGTATTCACGGCCCCGCCCGAGCCAGAGGCGACGCTGCCGGACGGGCAGCGGGCCCCCCAGCAGTTCTCGAATCTCCCGCGCTACCTATGGGCCGTGGCCGACAGCGAGACGCTTGCCGAGTACGTGCTGCCCGACCCCTGCCCACTCGCGGGGTCCTCGCTGGGCGCGCTCAAGATCCGGGGGCGCACGGGCGCACGCGTCGTGGCCGTCCAGCACGGGCACGACATGCAGACGGCCCCGCCGCCCACGACCCGCCTCCACGTGGGGGACATGCTGCTCATCGTCGGCACGCTCGCGGACCTCGAGCGCTTCGAGGCGCTCATCGGCCGGCCGGGCGCCGAAATCGAGGACCGGAGCCCCGACTGACGCCCCGGCCGGCGGGGTGCGCGCGGCCCCCGGGGCGCGCGACCCACGCGGAAAGCTATTTCAGTGGCTCCTCGATCAGACTGCCGCGAGGTCCCCCACGTGCCGCGCGTCCGCATCCTCGTCGCCGACGACGCCGACTTCATGTACGAGATGCTGGAGAACCTGATCGACAAGAACCGCTACGAGGTCGTGGGGTACGCGGCCGACGGGGAGGAGGCGGTCCGCAAGTTCAAGGACCTCGCCCCTGACCTCGTGACGATGGACATCCTGATGCCGCGGATGAACGGGATCAAGTCCATCAAGGAGATCCGGCGGGCGAGCCCGGGCGCGCGGATCCTCGTCATCTCGGCGCTCTCGGACCCCCAATTGGTCAAGGACGCGATCGAGGCGGGGGCCGCCGACTACATCACGAAGCCGTTCTCGGTTGGCGACCTGAAGAACCGGATCGCCAAGGTGATGGAGACCGCGGGCTGACCGGCGCGCCTATGCGCGGACGGCCGCCAGGGCGGCCTCGAGCTCCGCGTGGGTGAACGGCTTGGCGAGGAACGCGCGGGCGCCGGCCGCTAGGCAGTCACGGGCCAGCTCGCTCTCGCCCTCGAGCCCGGACACGACAAGGATGCGCGTCCCGGGGTGGGAGGCGAGGAGCTTGCGCGTCACCTGAGCGGCGTTGGCGTCCGGCAGGAGGACGTCGAGGACAAGGACTTCGGGCGTCCAGCGCGTGAACCCCTCGTAGAGCTCCCGCGCGCTGCCGGCTTCGCCGACCACCTCGTAGCCCGCCCTGCGGAGGAATTCCTTGAGCAGCTCCCGCATGACGGGGTAGTCGTCTACGATGACGGCGGTCGGCAACGGATCCGTCGCCGGGAAGGGGGCGGGGAATTTAAGGCCGTTGGCCGGCCGCGGCCGGCCCCGCGCAGGCTCCATCCAACGTTGGCCGGCGCCGGACAAATCGTTATATAGAGATCGGTTTATAATAATCGGCCTGGCGATGAACGGCAAACCTCCCGAACTCCGGCGGGAGCACCTCCGCTTGGTCGAGGTCTTGACGAAGGCGGGCCTCCCGCGGAACCCCGCACGCGTGATCGTTTTTGTCGCGGTTGCGGGGCGCACCTACTCCGCCCAGATCCAGGCGGCCACCGGGCTGCGCCAGCCGGAGGTCTCTATCGCGCTGCGCGACCTCACGGACCGCCGGTGGGTCGCCAAGCAGACCGTGCAGCGCGAGGGGAAGGGCAGGCCGGTCAACGTCTACCGGCTGCGCAAGCCGGTCGAGGAGATCGCCGAATGGGCCGAGAAGGAGCTCGACCGGAAGGCGCGCGAACTCGCGAAGGACCGGGAGGACCTCGGGCACGCGGCCTCGCGGCTCCGGCCGCGCGAGTAGCTCACGGGCGCTTGAGCAGCTGGACGGTGCCGTCCCCCTTGCCGACCACCACGAGCGACGCGAGCCCCACGAAGAGCCCGTTCTCGACCACCCCCGCGATGGTGTTGATGTCCTCCTCCAGCTGCTCGGCGTCGGCGATCTGGCGGAACTGGCAGTCGATGATGTAGTTCTTGTTGTCGGAGAGGAAGGGCGCCCCGTCCCGCTCGCGCAGGCGCGCGCGCGAGGGCAGCCGCTCGAGCTTCGCCCGCGTGGCCATCCACCCGAAGCGGAGCACCTCCACGGGCAGCGGCGCTTTCCCCAGTCGGCCGACGACCTTCGAGGGGTCGACGATGATGACGACCCGCCGGGACGCCTGCGCGACGATCTTCTCACGCAGGAGCGCGCCGCCGCGTCCCTTGATCAGGTCGAGCCGGGGGTCGACCTCGTCCGCGCCGTCGATGGTAAGGTCGACCCGGGGGTTGTCCTCGAGGGTGGTGAGCCGGACCCCCTGTTTCTGGGCCTCGCGGGCCGTGGCCTGCGAGGTGGGCACGGCCGCTACCTCCAGGCCCTCGTCCCGCACGCGGCGCCCCAGCGCGCGGACGGTGTGGACGGCCGTGCTCCCCGTGCCGAGCCCCACGACCATCCCTCCGCGCACGAGCGTGGCGGCGTAGTCGCCGGCGACCTTCTTCGGGTCGTGGGTGGCCGGCGCCGCGGGCGGGGGGGGGCGGCCGGAACCCATGGGCGGGAGACGCGCGGCCGCGGACAAGAAGGTTTAGGGGGCGCGCTCGGCCACGTCGAAGTCGGCGGCCTCGTAGTCGCTGCGCGCCCCGCGCCCGGCGCCGCGCCGCTTGCCCGGCCGGATGCCGCCGCGCGTGATCTTATCGAGGTCCCCGATGGCCTGCTGGAGCGCCTCGCTGGAGGCGCGGTCGCGCGCGGACGCGGCGGCCGCGGGCGGGCCCGGCGGCTCCTCGCCCTCGCCCGCGACATCCCCCTCATCGCCGTGGATCCCCCCGAGCATGCGTTCGCGCAGCGTGAGCGGCGTGAGGGCCGCGCGCTCGGAGGCCGTGAGCGCGAGCGCCTCGCCAGAGGCGTCGGGCAGGGGGAGGGGCGCGTCCACGCCCTCGAAGGACAGCTCCCCGCGCGCGAGGAGCGCGGAGGCCACGCCTGGAAGGGCCCACCCCTTTCCGGAGCCGCCCGCGGGCTCCACGAGGAGCCCGAAGAGCGGCGCGGGGGGCGCAGGCCCGAGCAGCCGCTCCAGGGCGAACGCGCCCACGGGGCCCTCCACGCCTTGGGCGAGCAGGACGGGCGGGCGGCCTTCGAGGGTGGGGCTCCACTCCGCGACGGTAGCGGCGAGCGAGGCGAGCGCGAGCCCCCCGACCCGCGGTGCGGCGTCCTCCCCCAGCGAAGAGAGGTCCACCCAGACGGCCGCGGGCCGGCCGCGCGGCGAGGGGGCGAGGACGCGCGACCAGGGGACGGGCGTGGAGAACACGGACGCCTGGACCTCGGCCTCGTGGAGGGCGGCAAGCGCGGCGGGCAGGCCGGGCGCCTGGGCGACGGTGGGGACGCGGGACAACTCGGCGGCGAGCAACTCGAAGGTGAAGCGGACGCCGAGCTGCGTGACCTTCCGCGCGATGGCGGCGGCCAGCGGCCCGCCGGCCGAGGTCCCCGTGGCCCCAGCGCCCCCCGCGGCCGCGTACGCGGCGAGGTACGCCACGGCCGAGGCCCGGGCGGCGGGGCCGGCCGTGCCCCGCAGCGCCAGGCTGAGCGTCAAGCGCGCGGGCAGCCCGGGCTCGCCGGCCGGCGCGAGCACCCGCGGCTCCATCCCGAGGAGGCGCGCGGAGCGAAGCGCGGAGGCGAGGCGCCCGTGCGAGGCGACCACCACGAGGGGGCTGCCGTGCGCTGCGGCAAGCTCCGCCAGGCCGCGAGACACCTCGGAGGCCAGCTCCCCCTGGTCGAGCGCGAGGGCCAGGCGCCCCCGGGCGCGTTCCAAGGGGAACTGCAACATCCCCCCGTGCGCCTTGGGCTTTGGACGCGTGGCGCCCATCGGCGCCGGACGCCCCCGGTCGTTATTTGAGCGTTGTGCGTGGGGGCCCGGAACGCGCCGGGTGGCCGGCGCCCGGGGAAAACTTATCGCCGGATGACGGCTGATGACGGCGCGTGGGCGGCACGGCGGGCGGCGGAGGCCGGGCGCCATGGCCGCCTCCGGGCCTCCTCGTCGCCTGCTTGGCTGCCGTGGCGATCGCGTGCGCCCCCGGCGCGGGCGCCGAGGTGGTGATCGCCGCCGCGGACGAGACGTACACGGGGGCCTCGTTCTTCGCGCGCGTGGACGCCTCGGACCCCGACGCGGTCGTCCTCGTGGAGTGGGACTTCGACGGGGACGGGCGGACGGACGCGAACCGGACCGACGCGGAGGAGGCGGGCCACACCTACCTCCAGGAGGGCGCCTTCACGCTCCGGGTCACGGTCACGCGGGCGGGGGGCGCCGGGCCGGTGGAGGAGTCCGCGAGCGCGCCCGTGCTCGTCCACAACGGGACGCCCACGGTGGCCATCCTCGTCCCGGAGCGCACGGTGGCCGGCGTCCCACTCGTCTTCCGCGCGGTGGCGGCCGACCCGGACGCTTCGCCGGCGGGCGAGGACTTCACGTTCGCCTGGTCGGTCGACGGGTCGGCGCTCGGCGCGGTGGGAGCGGCCGCCGAGGTTCTCGTCGAGGAGCCGGGGACGCACACGGTGTCCCTCGTGGTCACCGACGAGGAGGGGGTCACCGCGCGCTCCAACGTGAGCGTCGACTTCGGGGCGCCAGGGGCTTTCGAGGGACGACAGGGGGTCGTCAGCCTCGCGTTCCTCGTGGCGGCGGTCGCCTTGGGCGCGGGGCTTGCGCTCGTGCGCGTGGCCCAGCGCGAGCGGCGGGTGGGGGCCCTCCGCTCGCAGGCCGCGCTCGCCTCCGCCGCGGAGGAGGCGGCCGCCGCGCGCCGCAGGAAACCCGAGAAGGTCCCGTTCCAGGCGGCGGCTGAGGCCGGGGCCCTCGGGGGCGCGCGCGTCGTCCACGGGGGCGCGCCCGCCGCGCTGGCGCGCACGAAGGAGTGCCCCGTGTGCCACAGCGCCATCGACGCCGACCTCGACCCGGCCGACTGCCCGTACTGCAAAGCGAACGCCGAGGCCGAGGCGCTGGAGGCCACGCTCGCGGGCCCCCCGTTCGCGGACGTCGACCTCTCCGAGGTGCGGGCCCTGCTCCAGCGCGCGCGCCGCGAGCGGCACCTCGGGCGGACGGGCGAGCACAGCACGCTCGTGGCGCAAGCGCGCGAGCGGGCCGACGCGCTGCTTGACGAGCGTGCAGCCGCGCTGGTGTGGCTCGGAAAGGCGCGCGAGGCGGTCGAGCGCGCCACCTCCAAGACGGACGCGGAGCGGCTCGACCGCGCGCACTCCTACCTGAAGCTCGCCGAGTCCCTGTCCAAGGCGCGCCAGCACGGGAAGGTCCGGCGGCACGCGCAGCGCTGCGTCGAGATCCTCTCGGAGGGCGGCGCCGGCATCGACGTGCCCGACCGCTGCCACGCCTGCGGCGGGGCGGTCGCCGCCGCGCGGGCGGCGGGCGCCCAGCGTTGCCCGCACTGCGACGGGGCGCTGCTGCCGGAGCCCCCCGGGGAGGAGGGCCGCGGCCCGGGGGAGCTGGAGGCGGAGGTGCGCAGCGAGCTGCACGCGGTGCGCGGCCTGCTGAGCGGCGGCGAGGCCGCGCCCGACGAGGAGGCCTGGTCGCTGCTCAAGGAGGCCGAGGCCTTCGAGCGCGAGGCCGCGTGGCCGCAGGCCCTCGAGCTGCTTCGGGCGCTGCGCGAGCGCTTCGAGCGCGAGCGCGACGCGGCCTCCGGTCCGCGCGAGGGGCCGGACGTCACCCCGCCCCCGGGCCCGCGGGAGGCGTGAAGTGCGGCAAAGCCGGACGCGCCAAAGCTTAGAAAGGGGCCTTGCGGTCATGCCCCCGAAGGGGCCGGTGGGCGGTGTCGAAACCCCTTGACGGGAGTGCCCCGCGTGGAGCGGGGACCGACGGACTTGGCAAGCGCGCGTTCGAGATGGAATTCGGGCGGCTGGCGGCGGGCATCGTCATCGCCGACGACGACCCGATGGTCGCGGAAGTCTCACGCGCGATCTCGAGGGCGCGGCACGCGGCGGACGCCGGCGACTACGTGGGGGCGATCCGGCTGCTCGGCGACGTGAAGGTCTCGCTCACCCCCGCGGAGGCGCCCGGCCTCGACGCGGGCGTGAAGCCGGAGGACGTCGAGCAGGCGCTCGGCGACCTGCGGCGCGCGCTCGCACGCGAGCCGTCCTTCCCGGGTCGCGAGGAGGTCCAGGCGCTGTGCCGCGCGGCCCGCGAGGCGGCCAGCGAAGGCCGGTGGGAAGGGGCCTGGGCGCTCATCGACGAGGCCGACCAGCGCCTCGGCGAGGCCTTGGCGTCGAAAGGTTCTCTTGAGGACACCACCTCGGGGCCCGCGTGAGCAAGCGGGTCACGCGGCTCCACGGCGACCCCAGCGCGCGGGAGCCCGAACGGGGCCGAAACCTCATGGGCCTGCGGCCGGTGCGGTCGGTCGAGTCGTGGGTGGTGGCCGAGGGCACGGACCTCGTGGTGATCCACCAGCCGAAGGGGCTCAGCCGCGTCGAGGCGCGCCTGGCTCGGGCGGTGAAGGCCCAGGAGCACGTCAACCGGCCCCTCGACCGCTACGGCTCGGCCATCTGGCAGCTCTGCGACGGGCAGCACACCATCGAGGAGATCGCGCGCGCGCTCGAAGCGCGCTTCCATGAGCAGTTCGAGCCCGCCCTGCCGCGGACGCTGCGCTTCGTCGATCTGCTCGCGCGCCGCGGGCTCGTCCGTATCGCGCCCCCGCCGTCCGAGGCGGCTGCGGAGCGGCTGCCATGAGGGTCCGGCTCCCGGAGGGCACGCAGCGGCCGGCCGCGGGGCGCGCCCCGAGGAAGCGGGGCCTCATCCGCTGCCCGCAGTGCCACTCCCACCGGCTCTCGGCCGAGATGGCATTCATCGGCGGCGCGAAGTACCACTGCGCCGACTGCGGGTTCCGGGGCGCGCTCGTCGTGACCGACGACGCGGAGGGGGCGCCGGGCCCTGGGGACAGCGGCGGGGAACGCGGCGGGGAACGCGGCGCGTGAGGCGCCGGGGGGAGGCGTGGGGCGTGCCGCAGGTCCGGCGGAAGGTCATGGTCGTCCCCGTGCGGATCACGGGCGCGTGGGAGGTGCTCCTCCTGCAGCGGGGCCCCGAGAAGGGGAGCGTGTGGCAACCGGTGACGGGCAATGTGGAGCCAGGGGAGCACCTGGACGCGGCCGCGCGGCGGGAATTCGACGAGGAGACGGGCCTTGCCAGGGAGGGCGCGGTGCGCCCCACGGGCTTTGTCCACCGCTTCGAGAAGGGCGGGGGGGATCCCCCGCGCCGCTTCGAGGAGCACGTGTATGTGGCCGTCGTGCGCCTCGGAGCGCGCGTGCGCCTCAGCCGCGAGCACGTGGGTTCGAAGTGGCTGCCGACCGAAGAGGCCCTATCGGCGGTCGCGCAGGAGGGCGTGCGGACGGCCATCCGGCGCGCCCTTGCGGCCGTGGGCGCCGAGTGACGTGCGCGCTCGCGCGGGTCAGCCGCCCTTCGGGTCGCCCGCCGCGCCCCCCGGCGGCTCGTCCGCGCCGATCAGCTGCCACAGCTTGTCGTAAGAGGCCGGGAACGTCGGGAGGAACGTGAGCTGCTTGGGGATGGGGTACCGCAGCCCCCCCTTGTGCGTGGCCGCGAGCCCGCGGGCGAGCTCGTCGGTGAGCGCCCAGGGGGCGGAGAACGCCATCTCGGTGTCCTGCACCATGCCGAACACCCGGTCCCCGTTGCACGGCAGCACGTAGGCGGGCTGCCCCGTGATCATCGCGCGCTGCACGAGGTCCGCGCAGTCGAGGCGGCCCTCCGCCGACGACTCCACCCGCCCGCCGCTCGACCAGAGGCTCGCGGAGACGAGGCGCATGACCTGCGCCGAGTTGCCGTAGAACGCGAACACGTCGGGCTCGAAGTCCGCGCGCTCCATGGCCGCCACGAGGAACCCCTCGTACTGGCCCGGGGCGAACCGCGGGACGGCCGCCTCCATCTTCGCGCCGGCCTCCTTCGATTCCGTGTAGAACGCCTCGCACAGGTTGCCCTCGAGGTAGTACGGGTGGAGCTTCTCGAAACCCATCGCCGTCGCGCCGAGGACGCACGCGTTGTCCTCGCGCCCCATGTACACCGTCCACCCGACCTGGCGCGCGACCGCCACGGCCTGGCAGAGCGTGATGGGGTTCCGGAAGTCGCGCAGCGGCCGCTTGGCGCGCGCTGGCGGCGCCTCGCCCTTGCGCACCATCCGCACGGCGAGCGGGAAGTTGTACGGGTGCACGAACTTCGTGAGGACCTCGGAGAACGCCTTCGGGTCCACGCGCGGCTCGCCCGCCGCTTCGAGCCGCTCCCACCCATTTGAACGTGCGGGGGCGCTTCCCCTGCGCGGCGCGAGCGCGCCGCTGGCTTTTTCCCCCCGTAGCCGGCTGCCGGGCGCCGTGTTCGAGCGCCTCTTTGTCGCCAACCGGGGCGAGATTGCGGCGCGCGTGCTGCGCGCGGCCCGCGAGATGGGGGTGGAGGGCGTGGCCGCCGCGGCGCGGGGCGACGGGGGCGCCGGCCACCTCCGCTTCGCGGACCGCGTGCAGGCGCTCCCGGGGGACGACCCGCGCGCGGCCTACCTCGACGCGCGTGGCGTGGTGGAGGCGGCCCGGGCCGCCGGGGCCGACGCGCTGCACCCCGGGTACGGGTTCCTCTCGGAGAGCCCGGAGTTCGCGCAGCTCGTGGAGGATGCGGGGATCGCGTTCATCGGCCCGCGCCCGGACACGATGGCGGCGTTCGGCGTGAAGACGGTCGCACGCCGGATGGCCCGCGAGGCGGGCGTGCCCACGGTGCCCGGGACGGAAGAGCCGCTCGCCACGCCCGACGAGGCGCTCGCCCTGGCCGAGGGGCTGGGGTACCCCGTGGCCCTCAAGGCCTCCTACGGGGGCGGCGGCCGGGGCATCCGGGTCGTGCGCGAGCCAGGCGAGCTCCCCGCCGCCTTTGCCGCCGCGACGCGGGAGGCGGCGCAGGCGTTCGGCCGCGGCGACCTGTACATCGAGAAGCTCCTCGAACGGCCGCGCCACATCGAGGTGCAGGTCGTGGGCGACGGGCACGGCCGGGTGGTCCACTTCTTCGAGCGGGACTGCTCCATGCAGCGCCGGAACCAGAAGCTCCTCGAGGAGTCGCCCGCGCCGAACCTGGACCCCGCCCTGCGCGAGCGGCTGCTCGCGGACGCCGTGACGCTGGCGGCCGCCGGGCGCTACCGCTCGGCCGGCACGGTCGAGTTCCTCGTGGCCGGGGGGTCCCACTACTTCATGGAGGTGAACGCCCGCCTCCAGGTGGAGCACCCCGTCTCGGAGATGGTCACAGGGTGGGACCTCGTGCGCCTCACCGTGGAGCTCGCCGCGGGCGACCGCGCGCTCCCCGACCCCGCGGAGGTCGTCGCGCGCGGCCACGCGGTCGAGTGCCGCGTCAACGCCGAGGACCCGCGGCAGGGTTTCCTCCCCACGCCCGGCCAGATCACGCGGTTCGTCCTGCCCGCCGGACCCGGCGTGCGCGTGGACACGGCCGCCGCGGCGGGCACCACGGTCTCCCCGCACTTCGATTCGCTCGTCGCCAAGCTGGTCGTGCACGCGCCCTCGCGGGAGGAATCGCGCAGGAGGATGCTCCGGGCGATCGGCGAGTTTTCCGTGGGGGGCGTGATGACGACGCTCCCGTACCACGCGTTCGCGGTGGCGTCCACGCCGTTTGCGGCCGGCGAGTACTCGACGGCCACGGTGGGCGAGCTCGGCGCCCCGCCCCCGCCGCCCCGGGAGGCGCGGGACGCGGCCGCCCTGGCCGCCGTGCTCGCGGAGGTGATGGGCGAGGCCGGGCGGCGCGCCACACCCGCCCGGCCGGCCGGCGGTCGGCGGCCGCGGCACCCCGCGATGCGGGGGCCCTACCGCCCGGGGGCCTCGGGGGCGTTCCATGAACTTTAGGGTGCTTCGCGGCGGGGACGAGACGCTCGTCTCGTTGGCGGCCTTGCGGGAAGGCCCGGCCGGGTGGACGGCGTTCGAGTGGGCGGCAGACGGCGGCCCGCCGGTTCCCGGGCGGGCGCGGCGTGAAGGCGACGAGCTCGTCATCGAGTGGGCGGGCGCACGCCACCGCGTCTTCGTATCCGCCTTTCGGGGCGGCTCCCCACGCGCCGGGGGCACCGCCGAGGTCGCGGTCGGCCCCGAGACGTTCCACCTCCAAGTCCTGCGCGGCGGGGCTAGGGCGAGCCGCGGAGCGGCGGGCGTCTCAGCCGGACCCCAGCCCGTCGTGACGCCGATGCCCGGCCGCGTGCAAGCCGTGCACGTGGAGACCGGGCAACGCGTGCGGCGCGGCGACCTGCTCGTGACCCTCGAGGCGATGAAGATGCAGAACGAGTTCGTCGCGCCCGCCGACGGACGCGTGTCGTCCGTGCGCGTCGCGCCCGGGGCCGTCGCGGGCGCGGGCGACACCCTCGTCGTCATCGAGCCGGGGAAGGGCGAGTAGCGGGCGGGGGCACGGAGCGCGAGGGGTCCCCATGCTGATCGGCGCGCACCGCGGGTCCTCCGACGACCTCCCCGAGAATACGATCGTCGCGCTGGCCGCAGCCGTCGAGCTCGGCTGCGACTTCGTCGAGTTCGACGTGCGCGCGACCCGCGACGGCCGGCTGGTCGTGATCCACGACGACCGGCTGGAGCGGACGACGGACGGGACGGGCCGCGTCGCCGACCGCACACTCCACGAGCTGCGGCCGCTCGATGCCGGGGCCTGGAAGGGGCCGGCGCACGCCGGGCGCAAGGTCCCGACGCTCAACGAGACCCTCGCGGTGCTCCGGGGGTCGGCCCCGTTCATCGTGGACTTCAAGGAGCAGAGCCCCGAGCTCGTGGACGAGCTCGCGATCTCCTTGCGCGCCGACGACGTGCTCGCCAAGGCGCTCGTGACGAGCCCGCACCTGGCGGCGCTGCGGGAATTCGCCGCATGCCAGAGCGACGTGCAGCTCGCGCCTCCGCTCGCGCTCGCGCTCGAGGCGCGGGGGGCGGGCCACCCGATCGCCGCCCACCTCCTCCTCGCGCGCGCGCCGCTGGCCGACGCAGGGGCCGTGGCCGCCGCGCGGGGCCTTGGCGCCAAGCTCATGGCGACCCTCCCGCGGTCGCTCGACGCCGAAGGCGCGCTGCGCGCGGCGCGCGCGCTCGAATCCGTCGGTGTCGACGGCGTGCTGACGCACCGGCCGCGCGCGTTCCTCGCGCCGGGCCTGCGCGTCGTGTGAACCGAACGCGCGACGAGCCGCCCGCGGGAGCGTATTTATACGCCCGCACCGATGTTTTGGCACCTCCCATGACCACAGGGATTGAAGCCCTCGTTGAGAAGGCCCTAGAGCTCAAGAAGAAGGGCCTCACGCAGCCGGAAATCGCGCAGGAGCTCAACCTCTCCTCCAACACGATCGAGTGGCTGCTCACGCAGTCCCCGCACACGCGCGAGCGCGCGCCCGCCGACGTCAAAATCGGCTGGCGGTCCATCGGCGTGACGGGCGCCCGCATCAAGATCCTCGCAGACCTGATGACCGACGTCGCGCTCGAGGAGCTCGACGCCATGGAGGAGGAGTGCGACGCGGTGGTCGGGATCGCCATCAACGGGATCCCCATCGCGGCGTACATGTCCGAGGCGCTCGAGTGCGACTTCGTCATCCACCGCCCGCACGTGGGGGGCGACGCGAAGGTCGGCCTCTTCTCCGCGAACTACGCGGGCGTCGAGAACAAGAAAGTCGTCGTCGTGGACGACGTCATCGGCACCGGCCAGACCATGGGCAACGCGATCGCCACGATCAAGGAGGCGGGGGGCACGCCGCTGCTCTGCGTGGTCATCGTGAACAAGACCGCGGAGGACGCCGTCGGGGGCGTCCCGCTGCGGGGCCTGATCCGCGCGCGGGCGCTTTGACCGCCCCGGTGGCTGGGGGCGGGCGTGCGTGCACTGGGCCGACGTGGTGGCAGGCCGGCTCCTCGAGCGCGGGCGCGCGCACCGGATCGCCTCGGGGACCTCGATCTCCGGGCTCATCCACCTCGGAAACGCGGGCGACGTGATCTACGCGGAAGGGATCGCCCGCGCCGTGCGCGAGGCCGGCGGCGAGGCCGACGTCGTGTGGATCGCCGACGACGTCGACCCGCTGCGGGCCGTCCCCGAGCAGATGCCCGCCTCGTTCGCCGAGCACCTCGGCAAGCCCGTGTGCAACCTCCCCGACCCCTCGGGCTGCCACGCGGGCCTCACGGACCACTTCATCCTCCCGTTCCTCAAGTCGCTTTCGGACGTGGGGATCCGGCCGGTCGAGAAACGCGGGTCGAGGATGTACGCGGCCGGCGAGTACGACGACGCGATCCGCGCGGCGCTCTCCCACGCCCGGGAGATCCAGCAGATCCTCGAGGAGGTCTCCGGCTCGAAGAAGTCCGAGGGGTGGCTGCCGTTCGACGTGGTGTGCGGGCAGTGCGGCCGCATCGCCACGACCGACGCGACCTCCTTCGAGGGCGGCGACGTGCGCTACCGGTGCGGGGGCGGCGTCGCCGGCCGCACGCGCATGGAGGGGTGCGGTCACGAGGGGACCGCCGGGCTGCGCGGCGGCAAGCTCACGTGGCGCGTGGAGTGGGCCGCGCGGTGGAAGATCCTCGGGGTGACGTGCGAGCCCTTCGGGAAGGAGCACTCGGCCGCGGGCGGCTCGTACGACACCTCCAAGGAGATCGCCAAGCGCGTGTTCGGCTACGAGCCCCCCGAGCCCGTGCTGTACGAGTACATCCTCGTCGGCGGCGCGAAGATGTCAAAGTCGAAGGGGAATGTGATCGCCATCTCCGAGCTCCTGGGCGTCCTCCCGCCCGAAGCCGTGCGGTACTTCTACTTCCGCGGGGAGCCGAACAAGCACAAGGACTTCGATCCCCAGACAAAGCTGCTCCCTCTCGTCGAGGAGTTTGAGCGCGCGCAGGCGGTCGTCGCGGGGCGGACGGCCCCCTCGCCGCGCGAGGACCCGGAGCTCATGCGGCGCGCGCTCGCACTCAGCCAACTCGAGCCGGCGTCGGCGGTCGACTACGGGCCGGTCGCGTTCGGGCACCTCATGACGGTCGCGCAGCTTGCGGAGAGCGCCGAGGGCGCGCGGGCTGTCCTCGCGCGGTCGGGCGACCTGCCCCCCGGCGGGGCCGGCGAGGCCCACCTCGAGCGCCGGCTTGCGCTCGCGCGCGCCTTCGTCGAGCGGTTCGTCCCGGAGGGCGACCGGATCCGGGTCCTCGCGGAGGCCTCGCACGTGGACCGCTCCCACCTGCCGGAGGGCTCGCCCGCCTTCATGGCCGCCCTCGCCGACCGGCTCGCCGCCGGCCCCTGGCGGGCCGAGGCGATCCACGACGCGGTCTTCGAGGTCGCGCAGGCGGCCGCCCTTCCCCCGCGGGACGGTTTCCGGGCCGTCTACCTCGCCATCACCGGGCGCGACCGGGGGCCAAGGGCCGGGTACTTCCTCGCGTCCCTCGACCGCGACTTCGTCGTCGGGCGCCTGCGCGCGCTGTCGGGTTCCCGGTGACCGCGGCACCAGTCGCCCTCCACCCTCCCAGCGAAACCCTTTTAGGAGGAGAGCAGGTGCGAGGCTCCCCCGCAGCCCCGTAGTGTAGCGGTCAATCATGCGAGGCTCTGGACCTTGCGACGGCAGTTCGAATCTGCCCGGGGCTACTCCCACAAGCCGAGCGGCCGCGCTGGCGGCGGCCCGGCCCCCACGATCGCGCAGGGGGGCACGGAGGCCAAAGCCTTCTTCAGGGGCCGCCCGATCGGCCGGCGGGGCCGCCGTTGCGAGCGTTCCGCTCCCGCTCGATCCGCCAGCAGACTTTCGTGCTCTTCCTCATCGGGGCCGTCCTCCCGGTGATCCTCATCGGCGCCGCTTCGATCGCCACCATCCAGGACGGCCTCGCCCAGCAGGCCGCCGACGGCGACCGCGCGCTCGCGGAGGCCGGGGCGGACATCGTGGCGGACCTCATGGGGGACTTCGTGGTCGGCGTGGAGCTCACCGGCTCGGACCCCACGCTGCGCAGCGCGGTCATCAACAACACGTCGGCCGACGCGATCCGGTGGGCCCTCACCTACGTCGCGCAGAACCAGAGCGCCTTTGACGCCATGGCGCTCACCGACGGGGACGGCACCCTCATCGCAAGGTGGCCGCCGACGGCCGAGTGGATCGACGCGGCAGACCTCAGCGTCGAGACGTTCGTGCAGGTCTCGGCCACGCTCATCGCCGGCCTCTACGAGCCGGGGCCCGGGCTGCGCCTCATCCCCACCTCGACCGTGATCCGCGACGACCGCGAGGTGCTGCGCGCGGTGCTCATCGGCTTCGGGAACGCGTCCGAGTTCGGCGCCTTGCTCGAGCGCATCGCGGTCGGGAACAAGGACGTCTTCCTCCACGACGGCTCCGGGTCGTTGATCGCCAGCCGCTCGTCGGAAGGGAGGGACTCGACCGCGCGCGACGCCGCTCGCGTGGAGGCCTTCGAGGCGGGCTCCCGCTCGGAGGCGTTCCGCGCGGGGTCGCTGCGCACGGGGGGCGAGAACGGCCAGATCGCCGCCTACGCCCCCGTGCCCGTAGCGACCGCCCGGTGGGTGCTCGTGACGACCCAGCCGCTCGCGGCGGTCTTCGCGCAGGCCGCCTCCGTGTTCTACGTCAGCCTTGCGATCGTGGCCTCGACCGGGGTGGTGGCCGCCGGGCTCGCGCGCACGCTGGCCAGGAGGACCGTGGAGCCGGTCGTGGCGCTCACGGGCGCGACCCGCGACCTCGGCCGCGCGATGGACCTCCCGCCCGCCCTGCTCGACCGCGCCGACGAGTTCGGGAACCTCGCGCGTTCCTTCCAGGAGATGGCCGAGCAGGTGCGCGCGGAGAGCGCGGCGAAGGAGGAGCTCATCGGCCGCCTCCAGGAGCTCGACCGCCTCAAGATGAGCATCATCGACACGGTGTCGCACGAGCTGCGCACGCCCATCACCATCATCCGGGGCACCGCCGAGCTCATGCAGACCGCCCCCGGCGGTGCGGAGCCGCGGGCGAGCCGCTCCTCCGCGCGCATCGTCCAAGCGGCGGACCAGCTCGCGTACATCGTGGACGAACTCCTCGAGATGAGCCAGATCCAGGCGGGCGTGGCGGCGGTGAACCGCACGGAGGTCGACGTGAACGAGGTCGTCCGGGAGGCCGCGGCCCTTGAAGCCTCGGCCGCCGAGCGCCAGGGCGTGGCCATCGGCCTCGCGCTCGAGGAGTCCGTGGGCAACGCCCTCGCCGACCGCCCGAAGCTCCGGATCCTCATGAGGAACCTCCTCTCCAACGCCGTGAAGTTCTCGAAGCGCGGCGGCCGGGTGGACGTGACGTGCGGCCGCGCGGGGGCCGACGTGGTGGTGCGCGTCCGCGACGAGGGGATCGGGATCCCGCCCGAGACGCTGGAGAGCATCTTCGACCCGTTCTTCCAGGCCGACGGGTCGGCGACCCGCGCGCGCGGGGGGGCGGGGATCGGGCTCGCGGTCGCGCGGAACATCGCGTCCATGCACGGCGGGAGCCTCACCGCGCAGAGCGAGCCCGGGAAGGGGTCGACCTTCACGTTGGCGCTGCCGGCGTCCGGGCCGCCGCCGCCGCCGCCTTGACGGGACCTCGACCCCGACCCGCACCCGGAGGCGGGCGCGCGGCGCGCGGGGGCCACGCGTCAGGCCGGGCGCTTCGGGAGCCGCACGACGAAGACCGCGCCCGGCGTCCCGTCCGCGCGCCCCTGCACGGACACCGTGCCGCCGTGGAACTGGACGATGCCGCGGACGATCGAGAGGCCGATCCCGATCCCCTCCGCCTTCTTGCGGGTCTGGTCGAGCCGCGTGAATTTCCGGAACACGGCCTCGTGCTTGTCCTGCGGGACACCCGGACCCTCGTCGGCGACCTCGACCTCGACGACCTCCCCGTAGGTCCGGACCGCGACCGTGACCGCGCCGCCGGGGGGCGAGTACTTGATCGCGTTGTCGAGGAGGTTCTGGAAGGCGTTCCTAAGGACGGGCGCGGCCATGACCGTGAGCTCTTCCTCCGGGCCCTCCACAGCCACCGAGCAGGCGACCCCGCTGCGCTCGGCCGCGCGGCGGAGGTTGGCGACTTCGCGCCGCACGACCGCCGGGATGTCGATCCGCTCGCGCAACCCCTCGTCAGGCCGGGCGTCCAGCATGCGCGAGAACACGCGAGCGTTCTCCATCATCAGCTGGATCTGGGCCGCCGCGTCCCGGATCTGGAGCGAGTACTGGTACACGGCCATCGCGTCGGCCGAGCTCTGCGCGTCGAGGGAGACGAGCTCGCTGTATCCGGTGATGGCGGCAAGCGGCGACTTCAGGTCGTGGCCGAACATGGAGATGAACAGGTCCTTGGCCTCGTTCGCCTTCGAGAGCTGCGCCTCCTTCTCGCGCATCTCGGTCTCGTCGCGGAAGAGGAGGAACACATAGCGGGCGCCCCACGCCCGGCGCGGGCGGGGCCTTGCCTCCCGCTCGCCCTCCCCGACGGTCGTGGCCGAGATGACGGTGGCAAGCCGCCGCCGGTGAGGCTCCTGGGTCTCCAGGACAAGCTCCAGCCGGTCGCTGCCCCCTGACGCCACCTCGTCGTACGCTCCCGCCAGGCGCGCGTGGGCCTCCGCGCCAAACGCGGGGGCGCGGAGCACCGCCGGCACGAGGGCCCCCTCCACCGTCCGGGCGGGCGAGGAGAGCAGCCGCCGCGCCGCCTCGTTGGCGAAGGTTACCGTCGACGCCGGGCCCGCGATGAGCACGGCGTCCTGCAGCGAGTGGAGGATGGCCCGGATCGCCTGGAAGGTGGTCGCGGGGGCGTCTCGCTGGATGAGGGCGACAAGGACCAGGAAGACGGACACGGGCAGGACGAGCGCCACCGGGTCGAGGGCGACGGGGAACCCCGGCGGGGCGATCACCAGGTGGGCGGCCCCGGCGCCGAGCGTGAGGGCGCAGGAGGCGACGCCGACGCCGGCCTCGCGGCGGGTCCTCGGCAGCGGCGCCCCGCGCGCGGCAGCCGCGAAGGCGGCGAGGGCTGCCGAGAGGACGGCGAAGAGGAAGGCGAGGTAGAGGCCGTAGGCCTCCCCCGGCACGAAGGCGACGAGCCCGCCGACGACGCGCGTCTCGACGACGACGAGCGGTGTGGCCACCTGCGCCACCGCGAAGGCCCCCCCAAGCCCCAGCGCGGCAGCGGTGAGCGGCTCCACCCAGCGCGCGTCGGACGGCTTGTGGAGCGACCCGGCGAGGAGGAGGAACGCGGGCGGCAGGAAGGTGGCGCCGACCCCGTGGACGAGGTTCCACGCGGACGCGGCTGCGGGCAGGTCGGCGGCCGCCGCAAGCCGCGCGAGCCCGTCGCCGAGCAGGTACGCGAAGGCCGCGAGCGCCAGGACGGCAAAGGCACGCCGGGACGGGCCGCGGCTGGCGGCGGGCAGCGCCATCAGGAGCACGGTGAGGACGAAGGCCGACGCGACGAGGCTCGGCACCGCAAGGAACACGAGGTCGCCCACGCCCGTGCCCCCGTGCGTACGCTAGCGCCGGCCAGCCGGCCGCCTCCGGCCGGGCGTGCCGGCCCGCCGACCCGCGGGGGCCGCGCGCGGGCCGCTGCCCGCTCCGCGGGCTTCCCGCCGCGGCGGCCCGCCGCGCAGGACATCGTCGCGGCGGCGCTCGTAGGCCTCGCGCAGCCGGGGTCCGATGTCCTTCGAAGGCCCGTACGCGTCGGCGCGCGCGGCGATCGCTGCCTTCGACGCGAGCGCGCGCGCGAGCTTGCCGCGCGCCCATGCGGGGGCCGAGTGCACCGACGCGTGGAGGAACAGCACGCCGTGCTTGGGCGGGCGGCTGCCGTCCCGCAGGTGCCGGAAGAGCGCCCGTTCCGCGCCGAGCAGCTGCACCGTGGAGGCGGGCATCCGCGAGAGCTTGGCGAGCGACCCGGCCGACTCGAGGAGGCGCGCGGCGAGCATGGGCCCGAGCAGCGCGGACAGGTTGGGGGCGGCCGCGCGCGCCGCCTGCTCGACGGAGCGCGCGTAGCTCGCCTGCTCGTCCTCGACGCGGGCCACGAGCTCAGCGAGCCGCTGGATGGCCGCGCCGTCCTCCGCCTCGAGCGGGCCGCCCGCGGTCTCCGAGGCGTCGAGCCCGAGCTCCGGCATGACCTCGCCCCGCGGGCGCCCCTGCGCGACGAGGCGCGCGTAGCGCTCGGTCGGGATGAGGCGCGCGAGCTCGGGGAAGTGCAGCCCGTAGGACTCGCGCAGGCGCTCGGAGAGGCGGTTGCCGGACTCCAGGAGCTCCTCGTAGGCGCGCACCGCCTGGACCACCGCGAGGTCCCGCCCCCGGGCGGATGCCACGGACGCCCGCGCGAGCTGGAAGAACGCGTCCCGCCGGAGCTCGGCGGTGAACCCGAGTTGCGCCGCGTGCGCGCCGAGGTCGGGCGGCTGTGACTCGGGCGGCGCCATCGAGCCGAGCTTCAGCTGCCGCCGCTCCGTGACGCGCAGCGGGTCGCCCCGCGCGGCGAGCCGCTTCTCCTCCGGCAGCACCTCGCCCGCGCGGAGCAGCTCGAGGCGGCGCGCGACCTCGCGGGCGTCCTTCGGGAACGGGGCGGACGCCACGACGCGGTCGCCCTCCATCAGGAACGAGCCGAACCAGGTCGTGCGCAGGACGAGCACGGCGGTCCCCCCGGCACCGGGCAAGGGGGGCGCCGCCAAGAACCTTTCGCGCATGGCCCCGCGCGGGCGCGCGGCGGGCGCGAACCACCTAGGCCGGCCGCCGGCGCATCCGCCGGCGCAGCGCCGCCACCGTCAGCCCCGCGGGGGCGCCCGTCGGCCGCTCGATCGCGAGGGACGCCGCCGCGGCCCCCCACCGCAGGCAGTCCCGGAGCGGGAGCGACCGGTACTTCGCGGCGTGGAAGCCGCCCCGGAAGACGTCCCCGGCGCCCGTCGAGTTCTCGACCCGCCGGGGCCGGATGGCGGGGGCCGCGACGCGGCCGTCGGCGGTGAGCGCGAAGCTCCCGCGCCCCCCCCGCGTCCCCACGATGAGGCCCACGTGGTCCAGGAGGTCCTCGGCCCGGCGCGCCCCTAGGTACCGCATCGCGACGCGCATCTCGTGCTCGTTCAGGAAGAGGCCGTCGCAGTGCTCGAGGACCGCGCGCAGCGTCGCGGGCGTCCACACATACGAGAGCTCCTGCCCGGGGTCGAGGTACACCTCGAGCCCGCGGCGCGCGCCCTCCGCCGCCGCCCGCATGTGGTGCTTCGCGCGGCCGGTCGCAAGGTGGAGCACGCGCGCGCGCGCGATGGCCGCGGTGGGCACGGCCCGGCGGTCCGCCTGCGCGGCCGACCCCTGGTGGATGAACGCCACCTGGCGCTCGCGACGGTCCGTGAAGACCCAGCAGACCGGGGTCGTCGCCCCCGGCAGCGCCTCCACCGCCCGCGTGTCGACCCCGGCCCCGTCGAGCTCGCGCGCGAACTCGCGGGGGAAGTCCGGCCCCACGAAGGAGAGCAGCGCGGTGGGCACGCCGAGCCGCGCGGAAGCGAGCGCGATGTTCGCCGCCGTGCCGCCGAGCGCCCGGACGGTGCCCGTGAACTCCATCGACTCGTGGGGCCCCGGCAGGCGCTCCACGTGCGCGAGGTAGTCGATGTTCGTGTGGCCGGCCACCGCGAGGTACCCCACCGTCCCGCTCCCCCTCCCCCGCCCCTCAAGTGCCCTCGCGCCAGGAGCGCATGTACTCCTGCTGCCCGGGCGTGAGCCGGTCGAGCTTCACCCCGAGCGACCGCAGCTTGAGGCGCGCCACCTGGTCGTCCAGCCTCGGCGGCACGGGGTGGACGCCGGGCGCCAACCGGCCCCGCGTGCGCCACAGCTCGACGGCGCACGAGAGCTGGAGGGCGAACGACATGTCCATGATCTCCACCGGGTGCCCCTGCCCCGCCGCGAGGTTGACCAGCCGCCCGTCGGAGACGAGGTAGACCGTCTGCCCGGAAGCGAGCTCGTAGGCGTCGACCGACCCGCGCGCCTTGAAGCGGCGGCGCGCCCCCGCCTGCAGGACGCGCGGGTCCACCTCCACGTTGAAGTGGCCGGCGTTGGCCAGCACGCACCCGTCCTTGATGTGCTTGAGGTGCTCGGGCCGCAGGATGTCGCGCACGCCGGTGGCCGTGACCACGAGGTCCGCCTCGCGCAGCGCGCGGGCAAACGGCATCACCTCGTACCCGTCCATAACGGCTTCGATCGCGCGCACGGGGTCGACCTCGGTGACGATCACGCGCGCCCCCAGGCCGTCGGCCCGGCGCGCGATGCCCCGCCCGCACCAGCCGTACCCCGCCACGACGACAGCCTTGCCGGCCACGAGGAGGTTCGTGGCCGTGAAGAGGCCGTCGAAGACCGACTGGCCGGTGCCGTACCGGTTGTCGAAGAGGTGCTTCATCTGGGCGTCGTTCACGTCGAACACCGGCAGGCGCAGCGCGCCCTCGCGCGCCATCGCCTTCAGGCGCACCACGCCGGTGGTCGTCTCCTCGTTGGCGCCCCGCACGCGCTCGAGGTCGCCGCTCCGGCGCTCGTGGAGCAGGAAGAGCAGGTCGGCCCCGTCGTCGACGACGACCTGCGGGCGGCCGTCGAGCACGGCGTCGAGCGCCTCGTAGTACTCGGCGCCCGTCTCCCCGCGCCGGCCGAACGCGGCGACCCGGTGGCGGGCGCGCAGCGCGGCCGCCACGTCGTCGTCGGTCGAGAGCGGGTTGCAGCCCGCGATGTGCACGCGGGCGCCAGCCTCCTTGAGCGAGAGCGCGAGGACCGCCGTCTTCGCCTCGAGGTGGAGCGCCATCCCGACGCTCACGCCCCGGAGCGGCCGGGTGCGCGAGAGCCGGGCGCGCAACGCCGCCATGACGGGCATGTGCGCGCGCGCCCACCGGATCTTCAGCTCGCCGGCCGCCGCGTCCCCCGGCCCCTGCCGCTTCCCCGGCCCTTGCCGCCTTCCCTGAACCTGCCTACGCACCGCCCCCCGCCTCCTTCGCACGCTCCATGAGCGCGGCCGCCGCCTCTTCCGCGCCGCGCACGACCTCGCCCGCGTCCGCGCGCGTGGGCCGGCCCCCTTCGAGCACGACCTCCCCCGCGACGAGCACGGTGTCGACGATGTCCGTGCCGCCGCCGTAGACGAGCGCGGAGACGAGGTTGTCCTCGCGCAGCGGCGCAACGGAGGGCTTCCCGCGGTCGATGAGGACGAGGTCCGCCTGCTTGCCCACCTCCACCGACCCGAGCCGGTCGAGCGCGCCCACCGCGGCCGCGCCGCCGCGGGTGGCCATGTCGAGCGCCTGCTGCGCGGTGACGAGGCGCGCGTCCCAGCGCGCGGACTTGTGCAGCAGGGCGGCCTGCTTCATCTCCCCGAACATGTCCACGGAGTTGTTGGATGAGGCGCCGTCCGTCCCGAGGCCGACGTGCATCCCGCGCTCGAGCATCTCCGGGACGGGCGCGACCCCCCCCGACGCGAGCTTCATGTTGGACGTGGGGCAGTGGACCGCGCATACCCCCGCCTTGCTGAGCAGGTCGAGCTCGGCCATCGTCACCCAGACGAGGTGCGCGGCCGACAGCCGTGGGCAGAGGAAGCCGATCTTGGCCAGCCACTCGACCGGGCGGGCGCCCGTCGCCGCCTTGTGGTTGTACACCTCCGGGCGGGTCTCCGACAGGTGCGTGTGGAGCGGGACACCGAGGCGCTCGGCGAGCTCGCGGGCGCCGTGGTACGTCTCCTCGCCGCAAACGTACACCCCTTGGGGAGCCACCATGGGGGTCACGCGCGGGATGTCTCGGGCGCGGCCCGCCCACGCCTCGCAGTTGGCAAGCGGCGCCCCCTTTTGGGTCGTGAACTTCTCGTCCAGGACGGCCCACCCTAGCCACCCTCGGACGCCGATCGAGGCGAGGCCGCGGGCGACGGCGTCCTGGTCGTAGTAGAGGTCGACGCACGCGGTGGAGCCGGTCTTCAGGAGCTCGAGGGCCCCGAGCCGCGCGCCCGCCTCGATGTCCTGCGAGGTCCGGCGCGCGTCCACGGCGAACGTCCGTTCGAGGAAGGCTTCGAGGGGCATGTCGTCGGCCACCCCGCGCATCGCGTGCATGGCGATGTGCCCGTGGGCGTTGACCATCCCCGGCATGACCACCCTCCGCCGCCCGTCGATGACGCGGTCTGCGGGCCCGAGGTCGGGGCCGACGCCGGCGATGGTGTCGCCCTCGACGAGCACGTCGCCACGGACGACCCGGCGGCGGTCGTCCTGGGTGACGACGAGCGTGTCCTTGACGAGTGTCCGTTCCACCCGAGCCCCTCCCCCGCCCGAACCGGCGTGTGGCGCTTGAAGGTCGCGCAGCGGCCCATGGGTGGGATCAATTATCAGGTTTCTTGGTCAAAAGAGGAATATATTGCAGAAAATTAGGATGATGATGGAAAATATTTCCATTCTGTAGGCAAACGTCTATCTATCTGTTCAAGCCCTCCCGGGCCGTGGCCCGCCTGGCTGTCGACGACGCCGACCGCCGGCTCATCGAGGCCCTGCGCCACGACGGCCGCGCGAGCCTGAAGCAGCTCGCCTCAGCCACTGGGCTGCGGCCGACCACCGTCTACAACCGCATGCGCCGGCTCGCCAAGAGCGGCGTCATCGAGCGCTTTACGATCCAGGTGAACCCGGAGGCGGTCGGCGAGTCGTTCGTGGCCTTCGTCCTCGTCTCGGGCCTGCCGGAGCGCTTCACCGACGACTGGCTGCTGCGCAACCGCCATGTCGCCGAGGTCTACGGGGTCACGGGAGAGTACGACCTGCTCATGAAACTCCGGTTCGCGGGGAAGGGCGAGTTCAACGACTTCATCATGAGTTTCCGCGACCGCTACCGGCGGTCCATCACGCGCACCGTCTCGATGATCGAGACCACCACGATCAAACGCGGTTGACGCCCGGGGGTAGGGCGCCTTGTCGGGAGGGGGAGGGAAAGGGCCCCCGCGGCTCCGGCCGCGGGGGCCCGAGTACCCGCCAGCATGGCGCACCGTCTAATGGCACGTGGACGTTCGGAGGCCGGGGGGGAAGCCCACGGTCGGAGCGTGCGTCTCGCTCATCCTGGAAGGGGCGCTCCAGGACGGGCCGTTCCTCCGGGAGTTCTCGCGGGCAGCCGCGGGGGGCGCCGCCACGTTGCGCGCGTCGGGGGCGGGGATCGAAGCGCGCCTAGCGTTCCCCCGCGCGCGTACGCGCTCGGAGGCGGTGGCGCGCGCGCGGGCGCTTGTCGCGCGCGCGGCAGGCCGGTCGGGCGCGGCCGTGCATGTCCGGAGCGCGGCGGTGGTGGACGGCAGCGCCACCGTGGCCCCTGGCGTCCATTGGCTGGAGCCCGCGCCGGGCGGATCCGACCGCGGGGCGCCCGCGGGTGCGGTGGGGGCCGACCGGGCTCCCTGCGAGGCGTGCCGCCGGGAAGCGGCGGCCCGCGGGGGGCGGCGGCACGGCTACACGCGCGCCGAGTGCCTCGCATGCGGACCGCGGTTCGCGCACGCCCGGGGGTTCCCGCTCACGCGCGCCGGGTACGGCCTGGAGCGCTTCGAGCCCTGCGCCGGTTGCCGGGAGGAGTCCGCGCAGGCCGGCGGCCGCCGCTTCGGGTCCGAGCGCGTGTCCTGCGCGACCTGCGGCCCCACGCTCACGCTGGTCACCCCGGCGGGCCCGCCCGTCGTGCGCGACGCCATGGGCGCGGCAGCCCGGCTGCTCGCGTCCGCCCGCCCCGTTGCCGTCTCCACGCCCTACGGCGGGGTCGCGGTCTCGGCACTCGACGGGGGGGGCGCACTGCGGGTGGCCGTCGGGGACGAGTTCTGCCCGTTCGTGGTTGTCGTCCCGTCGGCGGCTGTGGCGCGTCGGCTCGCGGCGCTCTCCGCGCGGGAAGCCGCCGCGCTCGGCGCCCCGGAGGCGCCGGAGGTCGTCGCCGAGGTGACCGCGGCGGGGTCTGCGTGGCTCCACGCCGCCTCGCCGTTCGAGCCCCGCCTCCGCCTGCGGATGCCGGACTGCGGCGTCTTGCGGGAGCTCACCCGCCGCGCTGGCCCGCTGCTCAGCGCCGGCGCAGCTCGGGGCGGCGCCCTGTGGCCCACCGGGCCCGGCGACGCTTCGGCCATCTCCTCCCTAGCCTGGCTCTCGGACGGCCTGCCCGCCACCCGCCCGCTCCCGCCGCACCGGACCTACCGGCTTGGGCGGCGTCAGGTCCTGCTCGCCCACGGCCGCGGGTCGCTCCCGGCGGCGGGGCCCGTCTCGCACCAGGCGACCGTGCTGTCGGCCGGCGGCGGTGCCGAGCTCTTCGGCGCGGTCGCCCACGGCGGCCTCGCCCACTTCACGGGCAGCGCGGGCCCCGCTCAGCGCTCGGATTCGGCCGGCCGCCTGAAGGCGTTGCTCTCGCACGCGGCCGCGCTCTCGCCCGCCGCCCGCGCCGCGCGCGTCGACGCCGTGGCGTCGGCTGCGGCGGAGGGGTCGCCGTCGCGGCTCATGGCCGAGGAGACCGCGGACGAGGCGCGGGCGCCCTTCGTCCCCGTCCCGCCGCTTCGCGCCCGCGCCGCTGCGGCGCAGGCGGGCTCCGCGCGTCCGCCCCCCGCCCTCGTGCTCGAGTCCGAGGAGCATGCGGGGGCGGACGCCGGCCGCTGGCACACCGACCGCACCGGGGGCGACCTCGTCGCCCCGGGCGGGGCCCGGGTCATGGCCGGCGTGGCGCCCTACGAGGTTGTGGAGAGCCCTGGAGGTCGGCTCGACCTGCTCGCGCCGCTGGCCTCGCTCTACGCGTGCGCGGGCGCGCCCCTCGGGACATCGCCCGCCGAGGACGAGCCCATCCTGCGCGTCCTGCGGGGCCGCGCGCAGCGCAGCACATCGGCCGTCGCGCTTGCCGACAGCGTGGCGGCCGCGCTGGGCCTCGTCCCGCGCCGTGCGCCGCCTTCGAGCGGGCTCTTCGAGCTCTCCCGGCGCCTCGCGCGTCCCGGGTTCTCCCGGCGCTTCCGGATCGAGGCGCCGCTTGCCAAGGCGCGCGGCTCGCGGCAGGTCGACGCCCTCAAGCTGCTCGAGGCCTTCGCCGAGGAGCGCGAGCGCGCGGCGCGGCGCGAGGCGGGCGCCACCTCGGTGGATACGCGCGCCGCGCTCGGCGCCTCCTTCCTCCGCGCGCTCCTAGACGGCCTCGCCGCCTCCTGCGCCGCGGCGACCCCGCGGCCCGGCCGCGTCGTGGTGACCGGCGCGATCCTCGCCACCCCTCCCGCGGCAGCCGCCCTCGCCGAATCGCTCGACCGGCGCGGCGTCCCGATGCTCCTGCCCGCCTACGGCCCGGTGCTCGACGGGGCGCTCGCCTACGGAGCCGCGGAGTACGCCGGAACCATCCTTACGTAGGGCACCACGCGCGTCCGCGCGCGGGGCCCTTCCGCGGCTTGCTGGCTCCCGTCTCGCGCCACCGGGCCGGTTATATAGGTGATCGCTTTTACGAGGCTACCCCCCCGGGCGAACCGACTCCGTGCGGTTGTGACCCTGAGCGGGTGAGGCGAACGTTTGGCCAAGGACGAGGAGAAGGCGGCCCCCCCCGGCGAGGCGGGCGGCGAAGCCGCGGAGGCGAAGGAGCCCAAGGCCAAGAAGGCGAAGGAGAAGAAGGAGAAGGCCCCCCAGGAGAAGGTGCGGGACCGGGGCCCCGTGAGCCCCAACTTCCGGTACATCGTGCGGCTCGCCTCCACGGACCTCGACGGCTTCCGCCCCGTGATGTACGCGCTCTCCGACATCAAGGGGATCGGGATCCGCACGGGCTCGCTCGTCGCCGACATGGTGGACGTGCCTCGCGCCGAGAAGATCGGGAACCTCTCCGAGGAGCAGGTCGGGCGGCTAGGGGCCAAGCTGCAGGAGCTTTCGACGATCGCGCCCCCGTGGATGCTCAACCGCCAGTACGACTGGGAGACCGGGGAGGACCGCCACATGTTTGGCCCGGACTGGGCGCTCGAGGTGCGCAACGACGTGAACCGGATGCGCAAGATCCGCTCGTACAAGGGCGTGCGGCATGAGAGCGGCAAGAAGGTGCGGGGGCAGCGCTCCAAGTCCAACGGGCGCAAGGGCCTTGCGCTCGGAGTCCAGCGCGGCGCCGCGCTCGCTGCGGCCAAGGCGGCCGCGCAGGAGGCCGAGGGCGGCGCCAAGCCGGGCGCCGCGGCCGCGGCCGCGCCTGCTGCGGCGGCCGCGCCCCCCGCGGGGGGGAAGGCCGCACCCGCGGCCGCGGGGAAGGCCGCGCCGGAGAAGAAGGCCCCCGAAGGCAAGAAGTAGCCCCTGCCATGCGTTTGACTCCTTGGAGGAATCCCGATGGGCGACCCGAAGTTCTCCCGGAGCCAGTGGTCCGCGCCCTCGCACCCGTGGGTCGGCGAGCGCATCAAGGCGGAGAACTCGCTGCTGCGCAAGTACGGCCTCAAGAACAAGCGCGAAATCTGGCAGGCCATGGGCAAGCTCCGCCACTGGCGGGGGCAGGCGCGCCAGCTGCAGGCGCGCATCCAGCGGCTGGACAAGCAGGCGGAGCGCGAGAAGGAGCTGCTCGTGGCCAAGCTCACACGGCTCGGCCTCCTCCAGGAGGGCGCCACGCTCGACGACGTCCTGGCGCTCGAACTCGACGCTGTGCTCCAGCGGCGGTTCCAGTCCCTCGTGTACCTCAAGGGGATGGCCAAGACCACCGGGCACGCGCGGCAGCTCATCTCCCACGGCCACTTCGCGATCGCCGGCCGCAAGGTCACGGTCCCCAGCTACCTGCTCCACCGGGGGGAGGAGGACCAGATATCCTACTACCTGTCGTCCCCGATGAACCGCAGCGACCATGCCATGCGCCCGCCCGCGGAGTTCCGCGGCGTCCTCCAGGACTACAAGGTTGACGAGGAGGAGCAGGGCGGCGACTCGCGGTTCCGCCGGCGGGTGAAGGTGCACGTGCCTGTGCCGGTCGACCAGGCGGACGAGACCGTCGGCGAGGAGAGCGAGGAGGAGAAGACGAAGGACATCACGGAACTCACGCCCACGGAGGGCGAGGAGCCCGAGGCCGACGCGGAGGAGGGCAAGCCCGCCGGACCGGCTGGAAAGCCCGGAGAGAAGCCGGCGGCCAAGGGTCCCGAGAAGCCCGCAGCCAAGCCGGGCGACAAGCCCGTCGCCAAGAAGGGCAAGAAGGAGGAGTGAGCCATGGTCCGCTGGGGGGTCGCGCACATCTTCGCCTCGTACAACAACATCATCATCACGATCACCGACCTCACGGGCGCCGAGACCTTGACGAAGTGCTCCGGGGGGATGGTCGTGAAGGCCGCCAAGGACGAGGCGAGCCCCTATGCGGCGATGCGCGCCGCCGAGCGGGTCGCAGACGTGGCGAAGACGAAGGGCATCGACGCGCTCCACGTGAAGGTGCGCGCCCCCGGCGGGAACAAGTCGACCTCGCCCGGGCCGGGCGCCCAGGCCGCGATCCGCGCCCTTGCGCGCGCGGGGGTGCGCATCGGGCGGATCGAGGACGTGACGCCCATCCCGCACGACGGGACGAAGAAGAAGGGCGGCCGCCGGGGGCGGCGCGTCTAATGCGGCGCGGGGAAACACAGGGAGGCTAGGCGATGAAGATCGAAGTGCTGGAGCTGGAGAAGACGCACGCGCGCCTGCTCATGCGGGACACGAGCACGGCGCTCGTCAACGCACTGCGGCGGACGCTCATCGCGGACGTCCCGAAGATGGCGATCGAGGACGTCGAGTTCCACCTGGGCACCGTGCAGGACGAGTCCGGCAAGGAGTTCGAATCGCTCTCGCCGATGTTCGACGAGATCCTTGCCCACCGGCTAGGGATGGTCCCCATCCCGACCGACCTCGACCTCTTCGTCCGGCGCGACCAGTGCACCTGCAGCGGGGTAGGGTGCCCGAATTGCACCATCATGTTCGTGCTGAACAAGAAGGGCCCGTGCACGGTGTACTCGGGCGACCTCGAGCCCATCGGCGACGCGAAGCTGCGCGTCATCGACGACCTCATCCCGCTCGTGAAGCTCGGCGAGGGGCAGGCGCCGCTCATCTACGCGACCGCGCAACTGGGCATCGGCCGCGAGCACGCGAAGTGGTCGCCCGTCGCGGGGCTCGGGTTTTACAAGTACCCGAAGCTGACGTTCCACCACAGCCGGGTCGACGACGCGGAGGGGCTAGCGAAGTCTTGCCCGCGCGACCTCCTGCAGGTGCAGGATGGCAAGGTGACGATCCCCAAGCCCGAGGACTGCCCCGCGTGCGGCGCGTGCGTGGAGGCCGGCGAGGGCGCGGTGGACCTCGACTTTGAGCAGGGGTCGTACGTGTTCTTCTTCGAGACGGATGGCTCCATCACGGCGCTGCGCGCGCTCAAGGAAGCGATGAAGGCGCTGCGCGCGCGGTTCGAGGGCTTCGAGAAGGTCAGCCCCGTCCCCGCCGTATGATGACGGCGTGGCCCGCCCCCTTGGGGGGGGCAGCGCAGGTGCGGGAGGCAGGATTCGAACCTGCGGTGTGCGCTTCCGCCACCGGCTCTTGAGGCTGGCTCCTTCGGCCGCTCGGACACGCCCGCGGTGTGCCCGCGCGCTCCCCGGAGTGCGGGGGGAGGGATTCGAACCCACGACGGGCCTGCGCCCACGGCTTCTGAGGCCGCTCCCGTATCCGCTTGGGTACCCCCGCTTGGAGTGGGGAGCGCGCGGGCGCGCGGCGGCGCGGGCGCGGCGGGAGGGATTAGATCCCTCAGGGACCGGGTTCGAAGCCCGGCGCACGGTCCGCCCGTGCGACCGCCGCAAGAGCGGACGGCAGGAATTGCACCTGCGTCGGGCCTTCGCCCCCTGGCGTCTCAGGCCAGTCCGTTGCTTCTCCGGCACGTCCGCATGGCGAGGAGCGCGCGGAGGAGGATTCGAACCCCCGGCCTGGAGCTTCGCCGGCTCCCGTTCTGTCCGACTGAACTATCCGCGCGCGGGGTCAAGCCCCGCCGCCGCTGGTTGCGCGCGCGCTAACGATGAAGGGTGGATAGGCGCAACGCTCGCCGCTCGCTGCGCTCCGCTCGGCGGCTGTAGAAGAAGGCGAACCCTTCACGCATGGGAGCGGCCGAGCCCGCGCTTGCAGAAATACGTTTGCTGCACCCGTGGGGGCGCCGGCCGCGTCGTGGCCCTTGACCACAAGGGAAAGGGAGTGCGGGAGGCAGGATTTGAACCTGCGAAGACCTACGTCACTAACCCCTCAAGCTAGCCCCTTTGACCGCTCGGGTACTCCCGCATGGGTAGCGCGCGCCGCGCGCGCTGGCGCGTGGCGGGGAGGCTGCCAACCCCCGTCGCGATATAAGAATATGGCAGGGCGGGGTTCTGTCCCGTTGGCGGGTGGTGCATTTGAACCCCGATCGCGCTGTACCGTCGCGGGTGGTTTTCACTCCACCCCCCCTCACCTTTATCGGCTAATGCCGTCTCATCCCGTCCGTGTTCTCGCCTGCACTCGCCACGCGCGCTCTTGTACTCCATATCGACGGGCTCCCCTCCGAGCTGCGCCCGCTCTTGGCGGACTACCGAAGGATGGTCAACGCCTGCCTGCGCGCCGCCCGCCTCCATGATGTCCGGTCCCAGAAGGCGCTCCACCTGCTCGTCTACGCCCACCTCTCGCGCGAGTACCGGGGCCTCTCCTCCTACGTCGTCTGCGCGATGCGGGACGCGCTCGCGATCCTCAAGTCCCACCGCCGCCGCCTCAAGAAGCACCCGAACGCCGCCTTCCCATGGGTGCGCCGCCTCTTCCTCAAGGTCGACCCCTCGCGGTTCCACCTCGACCCCGAGACCGGCGGCGTCCGCCTCTCCATCGGCAACGGCTCATGGGTCGCCTTCTCCGTCGCCCTCTCCGATTGGCACCGCGCGCAACTGGCCTCGGGAAAGGTCGGACAGGCGGTCCTGCGCAAAGACCGCCTCGTCGTCACGCTCACGCGCCCGGCCCCCCGGCCGTATGTTCCGCGGGCGATCCTGGCCCTCGACACGAACGAGGGGTCGCTCGATGGCGCGCTGGCGGGCGCCGACGGCGCCTCCCTCGTGACCGTCCCGCTCGGCGATGTGCGCGCCGTGCAGGCGAGACACTTCGAGCGGCGCCGGAGGCTCGCCCACAAGAAGGCGCACGACCGGCGCGTGAAGCGGCGGCTCCTCGGGCGGGAGAGGGTGCCCGGGAGTCCAACCGCGTGAGGAGCCGCCTCCACCTCGTCTCCAACGCCGTCGTTCGTGCGGCCCAGGAGCGGCAGGCGGCCATCGCGCTGGAGGACCTCACGGGGATCAAGCGTTTCTTCTCCCCTCGGCTGAACCGCCGCCTCTCGTCCTGGCCGCACCGCGAGCTGCACCGGCAGGTCGCCTACAAGGCGCTCGCGGCGGGCGTCCCCCTCCTCCACGTCGACCCAAGGAACACGTCGAAGACCTGTCCGCGCTGTGACGCGATCCCGAAGCGCCGAGCCGGAGAGGCGGTGTTCGTCTGCGCGAGGTGCGGCTGGTCGCTCGACCGGCAGCTCAACGCGGGGCTGAACATCCTCAACCGCGCCGTCCGGGGCCACCCGGAGGCGCTTGGAGGTCTATGGTTCGACCTCGACGCCTTGCGCAAGGATGCAGTGAAGCCCCTCTACGCGCCCGCTTCGCGGGCCGCACGGGCGGAGCGGAGCGCGAGGAGCCCCGAATCGGCGAAGGCGGTGGACGAGTCCAGAGCCACCACCCGCCGCGGGACGGCGCAAGCCGCCACCCGCTAACGGGACAGAACCCAGGGCGGCTCGCGCGCGCTGGCGCGCGCCGGCTACGCGGGCGCCTCGGGCGTTGCCGGCTTGACTTCGCCCGATAGGATTCGCTCGTGCGCCTGCCGGAACGCCCGGACGAGGACCACGAGCGGAACACCCGCGAGCGCGCCCGCGAGCCCGCCGACCTCGGCCGCCGCGTGGAGCGAGGCCGAATCCCAGGTCGCATTCGAGGGATCCACCATACTGAGGAAGGACGCCGAGAGCGCGGCGTGGAGCAGCGGGATGAAAAACAGGAACACCGGGACGATGGCGAGCTTCCGGTGCGCCTCCTCCGGGAGGAACCCGCGGAGCAACCGCGTCAGCGCGACGCCAAAGTACAGCGCGCCGGCCGCGCACGCGGCCCCCCAGATGAGCGCGGAGAGCGTGATGGAGGCCTTCAGCGCGAAGAGGCTCGTGGGCGGCGAGGGGAACCGGGGCTCGCCCGGGTTGGATAGGATGAACGTGATCATCCCTGCGCCACCGACGACCGCGGCGAAGAGCGCGGTCGCGGCCTGGAAGTCGCGGTACGCGCGCCCGTGCTTTGGGCCGAACTCGTCGCGCCCTTCGTGGAACCGGAAAATGGCCGCCGCCACGGCCATGAAGGCGAGCGCGAAGACCAGCCACACGACGACGCGGATGGCCATGACCCCGCTCAGCCACGACGACTCGGTCGTCCCGAGCGCCCCCGCGCCGCCGATGCTCGGCACCAGCGCCGCCGCGGCAACGGCGGCCACGAGCGCGCTCCAGGCGAACGCGGCCCCAAGCAGCAGCAGCCCGAACACGCCGGCGTCCAAGGCCTGCGCGGTGCGCAGGCGGCGCGGCTCGAGCCGCCGCGGCGGCGGCGGCTGCCCGTAACCGTAGGGGTACATCGGAGGGTAATAGTAGGGATACGGGAAGGGGTACCCGGCGGGGTAGGCCGGTGGCCCCGGCGGTGGGCGGGGTCCGGCGGGTGGCTGCTGCGGAGCGAAGGCCGGCGCGGCGCTCGGCGCGATCGGGGGGGGCGGCGGGCGCGCGGGAGGGCCGGCGGCCGGCGGTCCGCCCGCGGCTCCTCCCCCCGGGGGTTGTCCGTAGCGCGTCCCGCGGGGCTCGCTCCGGGGGGCGGTCGGCGGGGCGCTCGTCGGTGCGGTCGGCGGGGCGCTCGGCGGTGCGGTCGGCGGGGCGGTCGGCGGGGCGGTTGACCCCTGCGGCGGCGGCAGGGGGGACGCTGGCGGCTGGCGCCGGGGCGGCGGGGGAAACGGCGCACCCGTCTCGGGGTCGACCTCCTCTTCATCGGCCATGAGTCCACCAGCGTCCCGGGTCGCGCTTCCCGAGCCCATCTCGGAGGGGCCTACATGAGGGTTGTGCAACTGCCGCGCGCGCGAGGGCCCGCGCGCCGCCCGGATCAGTCCAAGGGGATCTCCGCGAGCAGCTTGCCAGCGTCCGCAATGCGGAACTTCGCCCCATGGAATTCCTCGCTCATCCCGTAGATCTGGATCGTGTCTGCGGCCGACACCTGGTCGAGGGGCTCCACATCGATGAAGCCCACCACCGGGATGGACGGCGTCCCCGGCCCGGCGTGGAACACGCCGAGGTAGTAGTCCACGGCGGGGGCGTCCTCGAGGTCCCCGCGGATGAGGACGTCGCCGTCGATCGCGGTAATCTGGTATGTCATCTCCGGCCCCCAGAACAGCGCGTCTCCCCCGACATCGATGACCTGCACGAACGAGTCGTTGAGACAGCAGTAGTCCGGGGCCTTGGAGGCGTACGTCCCGGCGCTCTGGAGCGCGAGGAAGGAGGCCGGCGGCGGGGTGTACGGGGAGACGATGTTGGACACCATGACAAAGAGGGACCCCGCCATTCCGACCGTCATCGCGACCATCAGGACGTTGGCCGTTACCGTGGTGATGCCGCTCGCTGACCTTCGAAGCTGGAGAACGTGCCGGGCCACGGAGGACGGGGCTGCGTGCGCAATATTTAACGATTCTGGCCTTGCCTCACGGCCGGGCCGGAGCGTGTGGCGCGCTAGCGCAGGAGCTTCGCGACCTTCGCGACGACGTCGGCGGGATCCTTGCCGAGCACCCGCACCATGGGTTCCTTTCCGTCCGCGCCACCGTCCGCGATGAGGTCCGGAAGGCGTCGCGATCGGCGCAGCGCCTCACGCGTCCCCCATGACATGGTGGACGACTTGCGCGCGCGCGAGCGGGGCTCGTCGGCGCGGTCGAAGGCCGCCAGCTCGAGGCGCGCGCGGCCCGCGCGCCGCTCGAGGCCGTCGGGCGGGCGGAGGTTCAGGGCGGCGCGGAGGGTGGGGGCCTCGCGCTGACACGCCAGGAGGATCCGCGCCACGTGCCTCGACCCGCCGAACCGGATCGGGCCCGCGAGCACGGCGCGGCCCTCGGACACGACCACCCGGCCGTCGACCGCGCAGACGTCGCCGGCGCGGCGGGCCCCCCACGTGGCATAGCCGAAATTCAGCCCGACCTCGGCCAGGTGGTGGGGGCGCAGGACGGCCCCAAGCTCGAGGAGGGACTCGGCAAGCGCCCACGCCATCGACGCGCGGGCGGGCGCCTTCTGGGGCTCGACGACGAACCGCTGGGGCGGCGTGCGCAGGAAGCGCGGGCCCCGGCCGGGCCGTTCGGAGCGGGCGACCATGGCCTGGACGAGGCGGTGCGCTACCCGGAAGGACTGCGCGGGGTCGCGCCCGTGGGCCGCCACCCCGGCCATGAGGGAAGCGAAGTGGCACCCGGCCCCGTGGAGCTCGCCGGGAAGGCGCGGCGAGGCCAAGCGCTCCACACGGACCTTGCGCCCCGCGCGGTACGCGATCGTGTCGACGACGCTGCGCGAGCGCCGCAGGTGCCCGCCCTTCACCACGGCGGAGGCGGCCCCGGCATCGACGAGCCGGCGTGCGGCCCGCGCCGCGCCGCCCGGCAGGGAGGCCGGTCGCCCGACGAGCGCCTGCGCCTCGTGGGCGTTTGGCGTCACACACCACGCCTCCGGGACGAGGAAGCGCATGTACGCCGCCGCCACGCCGTCGTGCGCGAGGCGCCCGCCGGAGGTCGCCGCGAGCACGGGGTCGACGACCGCGCGCAGGTTTCGGTCGACCACAAGGTCGGCCACGGCGCGAACCACCTCCTCGGAGTAGAGCACCCCGCACTTGACCGCCGAGATGTGCATGTCGCGCAGCACCTCCGTGGCCTGGTCGACCACCGCGCCCGCGCTCAAGGGGTAGACGGTGGCCACCCGCGTCGAGCTCTGCGAGGTGACGCACGTGACCGCCGCGGCGCCGTGGACTCCCAGGTGGTCGAGCGCCTTGAGGTCGGCCTGCAGCCCCGCGCCGCCCGAGGAGTCCGAGCCGGCGATGACGAGGACGGCCGGTCGCACGCGGGCGGGAGCGACCGGCCCCGTGATATACCTCGGGGGCCGGCCCGCGCGCGGACTCGTCTGCGCCTGCATACCACGGGGTCTAAAAGGGTTGCGCGCAGAGCCGCTGCCGCTGGTGGTCTCCGTTGAAGTCGCGAAGCGCGCTCTGGGTTTCGGTTGCGGTCGTTGGGCTGATCGTCTGTGCGCCCGGAGGCGGCCTCCTCGACCCGCCCCGGACGGCGGCGACCGGGCCGGCCGGAGAGGTGCCCGAGATCCTCGGCGACCTCCTCCCACCACTTGCTGCCGATCTGCCGACTGCCGGGGATTCCGCCATCTCCCTCATCGCGTCGCGCGCCATTGCCGCCGCGCTCCTCGAAGCCGATGTTCCCGACTCCTGCGCGCCGACCCCAACGTTCGAGAACGAAACGGAGTTGGTGCGCTGGGCGCGGCCATCCCAACGCAACCTCTGGTCAGGCGGATTTCTCTTCGACGGGAGCGCGCAGATGGCCTTGGCCTCCGCCCTGACGCTGATGGCCTCGGACGCCGACGCGGACGGCGCGGTCCAATCGCTGACGAACAACCAGGTGTACGGCGTCGACGAGCTCGACTCCGTCAAGACCGACGGGCGCTACCTCTTCGTCTGGGACGGGCGCGAGATCGTGGTCGTGCGCCTGCACACCGCGGGCGAGGTGAAGGTCGTCGACCGCCTCGCGGTGGAGGGGACGCTTCACGGCTTCTTCCTGTCCACCGGGAAGCTCACGGTCATCACCTCTCGGCCGGCCCCCGCGCCCACCCCCGGGGGCGAGGGGGACGCGGTGGTGGTCATCCACCCGGTCTGGGCGTTCGGAGGATGGGGCGGTGCCCGGGAGATCGTCGTGACCGTCTTTGACCGCGGCGTGTTCCCGATGCGTGCGGAGCGGGCCCTCTCCCTCGACGGTTCGCTGCTCGGCGCGCGGATGATCGGCGACCACCTGTTCCTATTCGCGCAGTCCCAGCTATGGGTGCTCAACGGCAGCGTCAGCTTCCCCTCGTACACGGCCGACGGCGTGGCCCACCCGGCCGGCCCCGAGGACATCGGCTACCTCCCCGGGTCCGAAGGGCAGAGCCTGGTGATCACGGTCTTCGCGGTCGACGTGTCGTCTGGCGGGGCGCCCCGAGTCCAGTGGACGTTGGGGTCGCCCGGGCACACCATCTACGTCTCCCGCAACAGCCTGTTCGTCTCGTCGTCCCGCGTCCAGCCGGGCTCCGACGGCGAGTACGGGACGTGGATTCACAAGATCCCATTGCGCAGTAGGGAGGTCGCCTGCGCCTCCGCCGGATGGGTACCCGGCGCCTTGCACAACCAATTCTCCATGGACGAGCACGGCGGTCACCTGCGGGTGGCGACCACGGTCCGGGCGCTGCGCGCGATGTCCAACACCGTCACGATCCTCGATGGGGAGATGGAGCCCGTCGGGCGCCTCGACGGGCTCGCCCCCGGCGAGTCGATCTACGCCGCCCGGTTCATGGGCGACCGCCTGTACCTCGTCACCTTCAAGAAGGTCGACCCGCTCTTCGTCATCGACGTCTCCGACCCCGCGGCCCCACGCGTGCTCGGCACCCTCAAGATCCCGGGGGTCTCGGATTACCTCCACCCGGTGGCCCCCGGGTTCGTCCTCGGCGTGGGGCGGGACACGGCGGACGCGGGGTCCTTCGCCTGGTTCCAGGGGCTCAAGCTGTCGCTCTTCGACGTGCGCGATGTCGAGCGGCCGCTCGAGGTGGCCAACTACTTCATCGGAGACCGCGGGACCTGGACTCCCGTCCGCTTCGACCACAAGGCGTTCACGTGGATCCCCGAGTACGGGCTTATCGTCCTGCCCGTGCACGAGTTCGACATCGACGAGAGCGGCTTCCCCGGCGGCGTGCCGCCGTCGGCGTTCGGGCAGGAGGTCTGGCAGGGGGCCTACGTGCTCCGGCTGAGCGGGGAGGGCGGCTTCAGGCTCCTCGCGAAGATCACCCACCACGACGCATCAGCCGAACCGGCGTGCCACGAGTACGTCTATCGCTCAAGCGAGTCCATCGTGCGGTCGTTCGGGATTGGCCCGCGGTTCTACGTCGTCTCGCAGGAGTACGTGACCCTCCACCTCGGTGCGACGGGTACTGCGGTGGGAGCGGTCCGGCTCAGCCTTGAAGAGGCCGAGCCGCTGGTATGCCCGCAGCCGCGGCCGGTCGTCATTCGGATTGGGGATTGAGGGCGGGTAGCGGAGCGGGTGGGTTTAGCGGGAGATGGGTTCGGAACCAGGCGTTCAAAAGCACCCACACGCCGCCCATCGTTCCTGGCCAGTTACTCGGGCGGACCCCGGAGGAGTTGTTCTGGCCAGAGTTGACTAGCCTTCAGCGCCTGTTGTTGGAGTTGGCGGGGGTGTCGGAGGGGCCGAACCGGGACCTGGAGGCGTGAGTGGCCGCGGCCGTATTTGGGGGATTACGCCCTACGCCTATGCGGAAAGTAGGTCAAAACCGTCCGAAAAAGTACTTATCTGGCCCACCTTCGCTCTAGAGTGCAGTTCCTGGCCCACCGGCCAAACACCGATGAAAGGAGAGTGCAGTGTGTGAGGAGTGTTCCCCGACTGATCCTTTGCCTGCTTCTGTTAGGTGCTCTTTCCTGCGCGGGCTTGGGAGCCGCCGAGCCCGCCGCCGGATGGCAAATAGCGCGCCAACTTACACCCCTTGAAACAGAGGTCATCGAGGTTTCAGCATCATCTAATGGCCATGGCGAGGTCCTGGTTGCCTGGACGGCCGACAACGGAGCTAATCAAGTCCTGTGGGGTGTCCGGTACCAGGCAGATCGAGGTTGGGGCTCCCCGCTACTGCTAGCATCAAACGCATCGGCGAACATCACGCAAATTGACGTAGCGGTTGGCGAGGAAGGAACGGGCGTCATTGCATGGGTCTTCGACAGCGGTTCTTCCCAAGACGTCTGGGCTTGTCGCTATGAGCCAGGATTCGGCTGGGGTGCGGCAGAACTATTGGAATTCAACGATTCCGGTCCGTCGGGCGTTCCAAAGGTTGCCGTTGATTCGGCGGGAAACGCCACCATAGTTTGGGAGCAACGCGATTCGTTCCGATACAACATTTGGGCAACCCGAATCGACACAACTGGTGCGTTCTCCGAACCGGTTCAAGTAGATAGCGAAGACTTGGGTGATGCCCGCGACCCCGAGATTGCCGGCGGGGCCAATGGCACCACCTTCGTCGTTTGGCGGCAGTCCGATGGCATGACATACAGCATATGGGCCGCCGTTTTCCAACCTGTCACAGGATGGGCGCCGGCAACGCTTCTTGAGCAGGAAGATGGAGGCAACGCCGCGTACCAGAAGGTTGCAGCGGATTCAAGGGGAGGTGCGGTGGCGGTCTGGGCCCAGGGTCGCGCACCGGGGCCTTCCACAATCAGCGCAAGCCACTACGATAGCAACACTGGATGGACGGGTCCGCGCGGCCTGGATCGGAACAACGTGTTCTTTGCAACACTTCCTGCGATCGCGATGAACGGAGGCGGCATGGCTGTTGCAGCATGGATGCAAAGCGACGGATCTAAGAATGACCTTTGGGCCACGTTTTCCGATACGAACGGTACGTGGGGGACAGCGGGGATCGTGGACAGTCGCTCGGAACACGTATTCCCGTCGCCGACCGTGAGCATCGACGATGCCGGCGTGAGCGTCGCATCTTGGCGCCAGGCCACCGGTCAATACATTGATGTTTGGAGCAGCAGCCACGCCCCTGGGAGCAGCTGGACGACACCCCTGCGAATAGAAGAGAACAACATGGGGAATGCTACGATGGTGGATTTGCAGGATATTGAGCGCGGACGTTTCCTCTGCTTATGGATGCAAACAAACGGCGCGGTGGATGGCGCATGGGTGAACGATTTCGTTTCGCCCGACAACACGCCGCCGTTGCTGGATCTTCGTGAGCCTGCAAATGGGAGTATCGTCGTTACGCCATCCGTTCTTGTTGGCGGTTTCACTGACGCCAACACGCAGATTACGGTCAACGACGCACTTCTCATCTCCAACAGCAACGGCAGTTTCGAAATGCGGGTACCGCTTGCTCCAGGCCCAAACCCCATTACGATACGCGCAATAGACGAAGCTGGGAACTACCGGGAGGTCAACCTTATCGTTTTCTATGAAGATCCCGTTCCAGCTCTCCTCGCATCGATTAACAATCTGTCGGCCACCTCATTATTCTTGGAAGAAACCTTGGCCGGGATCCGTCAAGAGCTTAATGATTCAGTGGCGGGTTCCGCCGCGATAAGAGTCGATTTGGTTACCGTTTGGAGTTCTCTCAACGAGACACAGAGGAGGCTCGATGAGACGCTACAGGAGGTCGCCAACCTCTCCGCCTCGCTGACCAGCTCGGCGGCGAGAGCCGAGGATTTGCAAGTCCAGATGAGCGGTGTGATTGGATCCTTGAGTAGCATAAACCGCTCACTCAGCAATGTGAGCGCCGAATTGTCCTCCGTGCAATCGAGGATTGTGGAGCTCGAATCGGATGTAGAGACCAATGCGAGGAATATCGATGATGCGCGCCCAAAAGGAGTCTCTACCAATCCGAACAATGGAGTGAGTCTTGCCTTGCTGTTGATTGCCGTCGTGATGAGCGCCTCATCCGTAGTGCTGTCGTTACTGCTCCTCAGGCGGCGCCCCTCTGCTGCGACCAGGTATAAGGGTCCCCCATAGCCGCGCCTTGTTGCTGCCTCTACCTTGGTTCATCGGACGACTTTGTGATGCGTAGATTCCTGACCGTCCGGCCGGAGGTAGGGATCTTTCGCCCCTGACCGCGCTGAAGCGGATTCGTGGCATCTGTGGCTACCCGCAAGGGCCATTCGCGTCGACCCAACGTGAACGCCCTTCGCACGGCTGGGCGATGGGTAGAGGCCGGCCCCCTCAGGATCGTCGCGCCGGTTCGCGTTGAAGGAGGCTACGGATCGCCTGGGAGAGGGTCATCCTCCGGATGAGACCCGACCGGGCAATCGCGTCGAAGTGGCGGTCATTCGAGATCAAGACCGCTCCCGTTTCGAGGCAAGTCGCGGCATGGAGGACGTCCGCCAAATGCACTGCCGAGAAGTAGGGTTCGCAAGCCCTCAGGAACCTCTCGGCGGGCTCGACCACGCGGACCTTCCGCACGACCCCCGCGAGGAGCCCCACGGCCGTGGGTGTCGAGAACGCCTCGCCGTACCGTCTATATTCCTCAATGAGGAGACGGTTCCCCACGAGGTCGAACCGGTCGCCCTCCACGAGCAGCAGGAGGAGGCGCAGCGTGTCGGTCTTGCGCGCGCCGCCACGGATGGCGGCAACGTACAGGTTGGTGTCCGGCAAGAAGGTCGCGGCTTCGGGCTCGAGAGCCGCCACAGGAACACCCCCGCACGGACGATGTCAGCGGCGTTTCTTCAGGCGGGCGGCAAGGTCGGGGTACCACTGCTCGGCAATCTCCTGCAACTCCCGCTGCACGCGCTCCACCTCGGAATCGATGTCGATGCCCTTCAGCTCCTGCCGAAGTTGCTTTGCCAACTGCTCCACATCCAGGGGGTTCAGGACAAACCTGCCGTCGGGCAGCTCCGTGAACAGGAATTTCGTGCCCGGGCCAAGCCGCTTCCGCTTGCGCACCTGGGTGGGGACCGCAATCCGTCCCGCGTTGTCCATGGAGACGATCGATGTCATCGCGTCCGTTGGGGGTTTCCCATCTTATCAATGTTCCGGGATTTTCCCGTGCGGGCACGCCTCCACACCGCCCCAGGAACGCGGAGCGTGGGCGTCGGGTCGCGGGGGTCGTGGGCTCACCGGGATGTCGCCTTCAAGTCACGCAGGGGGAAAGCGGACCGGGTGGGATTCGAACCCACGACCTCCGGATCCGAAGTCCGGCGCCTTGTCCGTGCTAGACTACCGGTCCGCGTGCGGCCAACCGGCGGCCCCTATATTAACAGGGGGCCCCGCGCCCGCTACCCGTCGGCGTGCTCGATCTGGAACGTCGCGTAGTTCACGCCGCGCCGCCCCGTCATCGAGGTCGGCTTGACCTCGAGCGCCCTCCTGTACCACTCGAGCGCCTCCCTTGGCTTCCCTTGCGCATGGAGCGCCGTCCCCTTGCGCGCGAGCGCGTCCGGGTTCTTCTCGTCGACCGCAAGCGCCCGGTCGAACGCGGCCGCCGCCTCCTCCACCTGTCCGAGGTCCGCGAGCGCGCCGCCGTAGGCGACCCACTCCTTCGCCTCGCCCTTCCCCTCTGCGTTTCCCTTGAGTTTCCCGACATCCTTCTTCGCCTTCTCCACTCGCTTGGCCGACGCCTCTGCCCCCTTGACCGCGAACGCGTGGTCCGGCACGAGGGCAAGCGCCTCTCGGAACCGCTCGAGCGCCGCCGTGTTGTTCCCGTAGAATGCCTGGAGCCGCCCCTTGAACTCGAGCTCGTCCGCGAGGAACGTGTTCCCCTGCTTCGTGTAGTGGGCAGCCCCCGCGTCGTCCCCGACCGCGCGCGCGACGTGCGCGAGCGCGTCGTAGAGCTCCTTCGAGTCGAGCGCCCGGGCGAAGTACGCCTCCGCCTCGCCGAGCTTCTTGGCGACGACCTCGAGCGTCCCCTTCGCGAAGGCCGAGATCTTCCCCCCGTTTGCCTTCAGGTCGCTCTCGACCTCGGCCGTCGCGCGGCGCAAGGTCTCGATCGTCGCCTGCAGGTTGCGCTCCACATCCAATTCGGACAGGTCGGACACTTCCCTTCCCTCGCCGAGGGCAGCAAGGCCTCCGGACAAGAAACTTGCGCGCCGCTTCTCTTTTAGGGAAGCGCGCTATGGGGCCACCGGGTGCGGCCGTGGCGGTGCTCTCCGACGGGGAGATCCTGCGCCGGCTACGGCGCGGCCAGCTTGGCATCGAGCCGTTCGTCGAGGAGCACCTGACGCCGAACGGCTACGACCTCACGATCGGAGAGATCCAGCTCGCCCGGGGGGCGCCCGCCACCTCGGGAGGAGTCGTCGTCCCGCCTGGCGGGTGGTTCGCGGTGGCCACCGCCGAGCGGGTGCGCCTGCCGCGCGACCTCACCGGCGAGCTGTGGCTGCGCTCCTCCCACATCCGCAAGGGGCTCGTCACGGCCTTCGGCCGGGTGGACGCCGGGTTCGAGGGGTCGCTCACGCTCACGGGGTTCAACGCGGGCGCCGACGCGCTGCGCTTCTCCGTCGGCGACCGCTACTGCCAGATCGTCTTTGCGGAACTCGGGGCTCCCGCCGAGAAGCCGTACGCCGCCCGTTCCGGCGGGTACCAGGGGCAGCGGGGGATCACGCTCGAGCGCTTCGGGGGCGGGAAGGCCACACGCGGGGGAAAGAAGGGGGGCAAGCGCCGGTGACCAACCTGTTCGTCATCGGCCCGCCCGCGGCCTCGCCGTGCGTCCGCAACGCGTGCACCGCGTGCTGCCGCGACACGAACATGCCGCTCACGCTCGCCGACATCGACCGGCTCACGGCCGCCGGCCACCGCCTCGGGGAATTCAGCGTCGCAGAGGCGGACGGCTGGGTGCGCCTACGCAACCTCGACGACCACCGGTGCTTCTTCCTCAGCGCCGAGGGCCGCTGCCGCGTCCACGACGACAAGCCGGAGGGGTGCCGGCTCTACCCGTTCATCCTGGACGAGGGGTCGGGGCGCGTGTTCCGCGACGACTTCTGCCCGCACCGCGCGCAGTTCCGCCCGCCCCCGGGCGTCGAGGCGTCCGTCACCGAGCTCGTGGGGCGGCTCGAATCGGAGGCCGCCCGGCGGCGCGGCGGCGCCGCCCCCTAGACCCCAAACACCGCGAGGAACTCGCGGAAGTAGACAAAGGCGAGGAACAGCAGGACCCACTTGAGCGTGCGGAAGACGGCCGCGAACTGCACGAACGCCTTGGCCGGGAAACCGCCGAGCCCGTAGGCGAAGCCGATGACCTCCGGGGCGGGGACCGCCAGGGCGAACGCGAGGAAGAAGCGGCCGCCCTTCCCGTTCGCCTTCTCGGCGAACCGGACGATCCGCTGCGCGCGCGGCCGCCCCTTCCCCTTGTGGCGGGCGTACCGGCCCATCGAGTAATTGCTGACCTGGCCGAGGACGCCGGCCGCCGCCGCTGCGGCCACCGCAAGGGGGGGCGAGAGGCCGCTTGCCAGCGCGAAGAAGAAGTAGATCTCCCCGGGGAAGAGGACGAAGAACAGGGTGTCAAAGTAGATCACGATGAACAGCCCGAGGACCGTGAACCCGGTCGTCTCCGCGAGGAAGAACGCGAGGGGGCCCGCCAGCCACGGGTGCCGCGCGATCTCGGCCTCGATGAGCCACTGGAAGTACACGAAGAGCCCGAGCAGGACGAGCAGCACGGGCCCGCCGATGATGACACGCCGCCAGAACCGGTCCTCGCGCTCGACCTCGAGCTCCGCCTGCCGACGGATCGCGGTGGGTGTCTTGCGCCGTGCGCCCTTCCCGTCCGCGGGGGTCGCCCCCCGGCGCGTCGTCTGGCGCGTCGCGGCCACCAAGCTCCCCCAGGGGCCCCCGGACGCCGTGTCTGTACTTGACGGCGGCGGCCCGCCGTTTGCGAATCGGAACTGCGAACTCTTTATGGAGGCCCCGGGGGTTCGCGCGGCCGTGGGTGGAGCCCTCGCCCTCCTGCGCCCCGGCAACGGGGCGGTGGCCGCCGCGGCGGTGGCCGCCGGCGCGGTCGCGGCGGGCGGGCCCGACGCCGTCCTCGGGCCGGTGGCGCCCCAGGTGGGGGCCGCCTGCGCGGCCGCGTTCGCGTTCGTCGGCGCGGGCAACGCGCTCAACGACTACCTCGACCGCGAGATCGACCGGACGGCCCACCCGCAGCGGCCCATCCCCTCAGGCCGCGTGCCGGCGCGCGCGGCGCTCGCTGCGTCCGCCGCGCTCTTCGGCGCGTCGCTCGCGCTCGGCCTGTGGATCTCGCTGCCGGCGCTCCTCCTCGTGGCGAGCTCGGCCGCCCTCATGGTGGGGTACGAGCTGGCGCTCAAGTCGCGGGGCCTGCCGGGCAACCTCGCGATCGGCTACCTCTCGGGGATCACCTTCTACTTCGGCGGTCTCGTCCTCGGCGAGCCGTGGGCCGTCGTGCCCCTCTTCGCGCTCGCGCTGCTCTCCACCGTCGGGCGCGAGCTTGCCAAGGACATCGAGGACATGGGTGCGGACACCGGCCGCCGCACGTTCCCGCAGGCCCGCGGCGCCAGCGCGGCCGCTCGGGCGTCGACCGCCTTCACCGTCGGCGCGGTCGCGCTCTCGCCATGGCCCTACCTCGCCGGCACGCTCGGCGTGGCGTACCTGCCCGCCATCGCGGCGGCGGACGCGACCTTCATGTACGCCGCCTGGCGTGTCCCGCGCGAGGCCGGCCGGTCGCAGCGGCTATCGAAGGCCGGCATGGCGCTCGCGACCCTGGCGTTTGCGGCCGGGGGGTGGTTCGCGTGACCGTCAAGTCGCGGCTATGGCGCAAGCTCCGGAAGGAGCGCCTCCACATGACGCTCATCGACCCGGCGGACGACCGCGGGCAGGCCGCCGGCCGGCGCGCGCGCGCGGCGGCCGACGCCGGCACCGACGCCATCATGGTGGGCGGCTCCACGGGCTACTCGCCCGCCGACCTCGACGGCACCGTCGAGGCGATCAAGGCGGCCGTGCGGATGCCGGTGATCCTCTTCCCGACCTCCGCGGGGCTGCTATCGGGCCGCGCGGACGCGATCTACTTCATGATCATGATGAACAGCCGCGATGTGCGGTACCTCAGCCGCGAGCAGATGCAGGGCGCCCCCGCCGTGCGCAAGCTCGGGATCGAGCCCATCTCGATGGGGTACGTGATCATCGCGCCCGGGATGCGCGTCGGGGAGGTCGGGCGCGCGGAGGTCGTGCCGCGCTCGGACGCCCGGACGGCCGCCGCCTACGCGCTCTCCGCCGAGTACCTCGGGATGGACTGCGTCTACCTCGAGGCCGGGTCCGGCGCGCCGCGCCCCGTCCCGCCCCGGATGGTCTCGCGCGTGCGCGCCACCATCTCCATCCCGCTGCTCGTGGGCGGCGGGATCCGCACGCCGGCCGCCGCCGCCGCCGCCGCGCGGGCCGGGGGCGACATCATCGTTACGGGGACCGTCGCGGAGCGCTCCGCCGACCCGACGCGGCGGCTCGCGAGGATCGTCGCCGCCGTGAAGGAGGCCTGAGCGACCCCATGCCTGCGGCCGCCCCGGGGCTCCTCGAGCGCGGGCACGCCGACGAGGTGCTGCGCGCCTCGCGGGTCTCGCGGTTCTCGGTCAGCTCCCCGCCCGTGGCGCACTCGGCGGTCGCCGCGGCCGCCTTCGCGACAGCCACCTTCCTCATCCTGCTGTGGGGCGTGGCTAGCCTCGGCGCCGTGGAATCGGCGGCCGTCGCGTACCTCGGCCTGCTGGCGCCCGCAGCGCTCGCCGCCGGCGTGGCGTATCAGATGTACCCCGCCATGGGGGCGACCATCACGCTCGGCCGGTGCGCGCTCGTCGCCGCCGTCGACCTTGGGGTCGTCATGGCGTTCTCGCTCGTGGGGACGCTCGTCCCGTGGCGCGCCCCGGACGTCTGGGTCTGGGGGCTCCTCAGCGGGACGGCGCTCGCGGCCTCCGCGAACATGCTCGTCTTCGCCGCCACGAGCGACCCGCGGCTCTCGGTCGCGGCCGTCCCGTCGTTGGCGCTCCCCGCGGGCGCCCTCGCGGTCCTTACGGCGCTCGGGTCCATCGACGCGCGCCAGGCGCTCCTCGGCGCGTACTTCGTGGCGGTCTTCCTCGCGGCCGCCGCCCTCTGGGCCTTCATCGTCGTTTCGCCGTTCCGCCGCAACTTCGGTGAGAACGGCCTCGTGCTCCTCCAGGCGCTGCTCGACGCGTGGGCCGGCTGGTCGAAGCCCCCCGGCGGCGGGGGCCCCGCGCGCGGCACGCTCGCGATGGAGGCGTTCTTCGCGCGCCACGGGCAGCCGCGCGAGGTCGCCTTCCGGGCCGCGGCGTTCCGCCGCCCCGGCGACGAGGGCCTCCTCTGGTTCCTGCCCGACCTCCACCCCGGGCCCTATGCCGACCTCGGCGGCTCCGACCTGCCAGCCAAGGCCGCCGCCGCGCTGCCGGGCCACGCGGTGTCGGCCTTCCACGGCGCCTCCACGCACGACGAGAACCCCTGCGGCCGGGAGGAGGTCGCCAAGGTGACGGGCGCCGTCCTGCCCGCGCTTGGACGCGCCGAGGAGGACGGGTCGGCCAGCCGCTCCCGGCGGATCACCCACGGCGCCGTTAACCTGCTCGCGCAGGGCATCGGCACGCACCTCGTCCTCGTCCACTCGCGCTCCCCGGCGTCGAGCGACGACATCGACGCGACCGCCGGGAGGGACGTCGAGCGGCTGCTCCTCGCCGAGGGGGGGGCGCCCGGCGTGGCCCTCATCGACGCCCACAACTGCGTGGCCGGGGACCTCGGGCGGACAGCCGAAGGCTCCCGGGAGCACGCGGAGCTCGCGGCGGCCGCCCGCATCGCGGCGCGGGGGGTCTCCAGCGAGGCGCGCGGCGCGTTCAAGGTGGGGTTCGCGCGGCGCGTGCTCCCGCCCGGCGCCGCCCGCGAGTTCGCGGTCGGGCGCCAGGGGATTGCCGCGACCGTCGTCGAGGCGGGAGGGCAGAAGACGGCCTACGTGCTCATCGACGGGAACAACCTCAAGGCGGGCCTGCGGGAGGCCATGCTCGACGCGATCCAGGGGACCGTGGAGATGGGGGAGGTGCTCACGACGGACAACCACGCCGTGAACACGACCATGGGGGCGGACAACGAGGTCGGCTCCCGCCGCGACAACCAGCCGCTCGTCGAGGAGGTCGCCGCGGCCGTCCGGCAGGCGACCGACGACCTGCGCCTGGCCACGGTCGCGTGGGCCTCCGACCGCGTCGCTGGCGTTCGCGTGTTCGGCCCCGGCCTCACCGTCAAGATGTCCGCGACGATCAACGCGGCCGTCTCCGTCATGGGTGCCGCCTACATCGCCTGCATGTCGGCCGCGCTCCTCGGGTGCGCGGTGCTCGCGCTCACGGGGCTGTAGCCGGGGCGCCGTGCCTCATCGGCGCCCCGCGAGGTCGACGGTGTCCCCCTTGTGGGCGAGGACCACGTGGAAATCGTCCTCGAGGGGCTCGGCGAGCAGCTCCCGCTTGTCCCCGTGGATCAGCACGACGTGCTCGGGGCCGCACGCCCGCACGAACTCGACGAGCTGCGCGTGGCCCAGGTGCGCCGAGAAGTCGAACTGCCGCACGTCGCACTCGACCCTGTGCTCGACGCCGTCGTCCTCGTACACGCGCCCGTCCAGGATACTCCGCCCGCCCGTCCCCGGCACCTGGTAGCCCGTCATGAACAGCGCGCTCTTCCGGTCGCGCTCCATCTTCGAGAGGTAGTGGTACACGGGGCCGCCCTCCACCATCCCGGACGTCGTGACGACCACGTCGCCCCGAAGGGCGAGTTCGCGCCCCCGCGGCGAGTGCACGATGTTCGCCGACTCGGCCGCCGCGCGCAGCGCCGCCGCGTCTTTCACCGCGTCCGGGTGGCGCATGTAGATGTCGAGCACCGACCGCCCCATCCCGTCGACCCACACCTCGTAGCCGCCGCGCTTCAGGACGAGCAGGAGCTCCTGCGTGCGGCCCACGGCGAAGGCCGGGACCACGACGAGCCCGCCGCGCTCCACCACCTCGTCCACGGCGTCGAGGAACTCCGCCTCGATCTGCGCGCGCGGCGGGTGGTCGCGCCCCGCGTAGGTCGATTCCATGATGAGCGTGTCGCAGGCGACGGGCTGGGCCGGCCGCATCAGCCGGGTGGGGATCGTGTTCAGGTCGCCCGTGAAGAGCGTCCGCTCGTCCCCCTCCACGAGGTACATGGTCGAGCCGGGGATGTGGCCGGCGCTCGTCGGCGCGACGCGCAGGCCGTCCACCTCGAAGCCGCGCCCGAGGCGCACGTCCTGCCATGTGTCCTGCAGCCGCTCGATGTCCGCGTCAGTGAACGGCTCCTTCCAGCCCTCGATGTCGGCGATCTTCAGCGAGTCGAACGCGAGGAGCTCCGTGACGTACTGCGTGGTGGGGGTCGCGAAGATCGGGCAGTGCCGGTGGCCCGCGATCCACGCGACCATCCCCGCATGGTCAAGGTGCGAGTGCGAAAGCAGGAGCGCGTCGAGGTCCGGCGGTTCGAGCGGGTACTTCGGCGGGTCGTGGGGAGAGAACCCGTAGTCGAGGAGCACTTTACGCCCCGCGGTCTCGAGGACAATCCCGAGCGAACCGACCTCGTCCACGCCGCCGAGGAACGTGAGCCGCACTGACCCAGCCGCCGCGGCGGCACCTCGGGGGGCTGATATCAACGCATGGGTGGGCGCGGGCCCCGCCGCGCCCACGCGCGCGCGCTCCGGCAAGCCTTTTTATCCGGGGCCCCCGGATGGCGCGTGACCCCCCGTGCGCGCGCGAACCGACCTCCCCGTACTCGAGCGCCACACGAAGGGGCTCTCGCCGTCGTGCACGTCGTGCGCCGAGGGGAAGAAGCTCGTGCTCTTCGTCACGGGGGTCTGCGACACGGGCTGCTTCTACTGCCCCCTCTCCGACGTGCGCAACCACCACCCCGCGATGTACGCCAACGAGCGCCTGTGCCTTGGGCGCACGCCCCGGGAGCTCGGCGACCAGGTCGTGGAGGAGGCGCGCGCCCAGGGGGCGACGGGCGCCGGCATCACGGGCGGCGACCCGATGCTCGTGCCTGACCTCACGGTGGCCATGGTCGCGCGGCTCCGCCTCGAGTTCGGCCCCGCGTTCGACATGCACCTCTACACCTCGAAGCACCCCGACCGCTCGACGCTGCGGCGCCTCCGGGAGGCGGGGCTCCACGAGATCCGGTTCCACCCCCACGAGAAGCACTGGCGGCGGCTCCCGGGCTCGCCCTTCGAACAGTCGCTGCGCGACGCGCGCGCGGAGGGCCTGCGCGTCGCGTTCGAGGTGCCGGCGCTGCCCGGCGCGGAGGCCGGGTTGCGCGCGCTGCTCGACTTCGCGGCGGGCACTCGCGTGGACTTCGTCAACCTGAACGAGCTCGAGTACACGCACACGAACGGCGAGGAGCTCGTCCGCCGCAACCTCCGGGTCGAGCCGGACGGGGTGGCTATCGCCGGGTCGCGGCCCCTCGCGCTCGCGCTCGTGAAGGAGTACGGGGGGCGGCTCCCGATGCACTACTGCTCCGCGCGCTTCAAGGACGCCGTGCAGCTCACCAACCGTGTCAAGCGCCGGGCGGAGCGCACCGCGCGGCCGCTCGACCTCGTCAACGAGGACGGGCTGCTCGTCCTCGGCGTCGTGGAGACGGCCGACCCGGCGGCGCTCGCCAACCGCCTCCTCGATGAGTTCGAGGTGCCGGCCGAGCTCGTCGCGATCGACCCGCTCAAGTCGCGCGTTGAGGTGGCGGCGTGGGTGCTCGAGGAGCTCTGCGGGGACCTGCGGGAGAAGGCGTTCCTCGTCGAGCGCTACCCCACAAGCGAAGGCCTTGAAGTCGAGCGCACGCCGCTCAACTAGACTTCATTTGCACGCGAGGGCCTCCCCGGGGGCGGAGGGCGACCGTGGCCGGCGTCCCGCTCGTGGAGTTCCGGATCGCGGACACGAACGCCGTCTACCGGGGCGCCTCGCTCGACCAGCTGATGGCGGGCGCTGGCCGCGAGGTCGCGGCGTTCCTGGGGCGCCTGCGCCCGCCGCCCCGGCGCGTCCTCATCGTGGCCGGCAGGGGCAACAACGGCGGCGACGGGCTCGCGGCGGCCACGCGGCTGCCGGCGGCCGCGCGCGTGACCGTGCTCTTGGCCGAAGGGGAGGCGGCCTACGGGGAGGGCGGCCCCGCATGGAATGCGCTGCGCGCGGTACGCCGCCGGAAGTCCATCCGCCGCCTCGCTTGGGGCCCGGACACGGCCGAGCGCGCGCGCCGCGAGCTCGCCGAGGCCGACGTCGTCCTCGACTGCCTGCTCGGCTCCGGGATTCGGGGCCCCCCACGGGCGCCCTACGGCGAGCTGATCCGGCGGGTGAACCGCGCCAAGGGGCACGTCGTCTCGGTCGATGTGCCGAGCGGGTTCCCGTTCCGCCCGGCCGTCCGGCCGCGCACGACCCTCACGATTGAGGCCGCGAAGGTCGGGATGACGAGGGCGAACAGCGGCCGCATCGTGCCGGTCCATATCGGGTTCCCGCCGCAGGCCTGGACGCACACGGGGCCGGGGGAGCTGCTGCTCATCCCGCCCGTGCCCGCCCACGCCCGCAAGGAGGACCGCGGCGTGCTCGCGGTCGTGGGGGGCGGCCCCTACTCGGGCGCGCCCGCGCTCTCGGCGCTCGCCGCCTACGCGTGCGGCGCGGGGCTCGTCCACGTCTTCACGCCCGCGAGCGTGGCCGATGTCGTGCGGCGGTTCGACCCGACGCTCGTCGTCCACCCGCTCCCGGGCGGCCACCTGGCGCCCGAGCATGCCTCGGCCGTCCTGCGCGACCTCAGGGACCGCCGCTGCGCGGCTCTGGCCATCGGCCCCGGGCTCGGCCGCGCCGCCGCCACGATGGCCGCCGTGCGCACCCTCGTCCGCAGCTGCCCGCTGCCCACCGTCGTGGACGCCGACGCGATCCGTGCGGTGTCCGCGCTCGGCCGGGGGGGCGCGCTGCGCCACGCCGTCGTCACGCCCCACGCCGGCGAGTTCCGCGCGTTCTGCGGGGCGCAGGCCGGCCCTGCCAACGACGAGGCGGCACGCCAGCGGGCGGCGGAGAAGGCCGCGCGCGACCGCAGGACGACCGTCCTGCTCAAGGGGCGCGTGACGGTGATCACCGACGGCGGCCGCACCAAACTGAACGACGCGGGCGTCCCCGCCATGGCCGTCGGCGGCACAGGCGACGTCCTCACGGGGGCCACGGGCGCGCTGCTCGCCAAGGGGCTCACGCCGTTCGACGCCGCCCGCGCCGCCGCCTTCCTCTGCGGCAAGGCCGGCGAGCTCGCCTTCGAGGACCTCGGCCACTCCATGATGCCGCCCGACCTGATCCGCAACATCCCCCGCGTGCTCGCGCGACACCTCGCGTGGTGGGGGGGTCGCCCGTGACCGTCGAGCGCGCGCTCACCGCGGCGGTCCTCACCGACCTCGAGCTCGCGGCGAGGATAGCGAAGAAGGGGACCGAGACGGACCTCACCGTATTCGACCGGAAGAAGGGGGACTTCGTCCTCTCGCTGGTCGTCCCCCACCGGTTCCCCGAGAAGGTGCTCCCGCTGCTCTTCGCGATGGCGGGCGCCGACGCCGCCGTCGTCTCCGTGCGCGACCTCTCGCGGGCGCTTGGCGACACCCTCGTCGCGGTCGACGCGTTCCGGCCGCCGCATGTGGCCCTCTACCTCCCCGGCCCCATCGCGCGCGAGCAGGCCGCGGCGCTCGTGAAAGGGACGGCGCTCGAGGGCGCGCCCTCGTTTGCGTCGCACCACGAGGTCGCCGAATTCCTCAGCGACCCTGCGCGCCAGCCGCGGGCCGCGCCCGGCACCGCGGTGATGGTCGACCAGTCGTTCGACGTGAAGGGGGTCGGCACGGTCGTGCTGGGGAAGGTGCACGCGGGCCCCGTGCGCGTCAACCAGAAGCTCCGGGCGCTGCCGGAGGGGCCCGAGGTGTCCGTCCGCTCCATCCAAATCCACGACGACGACCACGCGGCGGGCCCGCCAGGCGTCCGGGTGGGGCTCGCGCTGCGCGGCGCCGACGTGGACGACGTGCCCCGCGGGACGGTCCTTGCTGCCGACGCGCAGGCGAAGGTCGCAGCGTCGCTTGAGGGGCCCTTCCGGCCGAACCCCTTCTTCCGCCCGGCCCCGGCCCCGGGGCAGGTCGTGCACGTCGCGTCAGGTTTCGCCTCCGCGCCCGGGCGCATCACCGAGGCCCGCGGCGATCACCTCGCCCTCGTTCTCGACAGGCCCGTCGTCCGCCTCCCGGGCCTGCCCGCCGTGGCGGCGTCGCTGGACGCGCCGGGCTCTCGGGTCGTCGGCGCGTTCCCGTAAGCAGCGGACGGGCGCCGTAGACCCGTTGGCCAGAGGGGGGTCGGAAGGTTCTTCTACACTCACCGGAATGAGCGACAGCAGGCCAAGGGGCGGGCGGATCGTTGGTCGAGCAGGTGGCCACCCGCAAGTACAAAGTCTGCCTGATCGGCGGCAACAGCGTCGGCAAGACCTCGCTCATCCGCCGGTTCGTCCTCGACGAGTTCGACGACCGCTACATCACGACGATCGGCACGAAGGTGTCCAAGAAGGACGTCGTCGTGGAGAACCCCCCCCAGAAGACGAATGTCACGCTCATGATCTGGGACATCATGGGGCAGAAGGGGTTCCGCCCCGTGCTCGCCCATTCGTTCTACTACCGCGCGCGCGGCGCGCTTGCCGTCTGCGACCTGACGCGCAAGGCCACCATGGACGACCTGGACGGCTGGATCGAGTCGATGTTCGAGATGACGAACCACGTGCCGCTCTTGATCCTCGGGAACAAGTCGGACCTGAAGGAGGAGCGCCAGGTCTCCGACGACGAGCTCGCGGCCTTCGCCTCGAAGTACAAGGCGCCCTACCTCGTGACATCGGCCAAGACGGGGCTGGCCGTGGGGGGCGCCTTCGGGCAGATCTCGCGCCTCGTCCTCGAGTCCACCGGCGGCGCGCCGGTCGACGACGACGCCGCGTAGAATCGGGAGTGTCCCGCGTGGGGCCAGCGCCCCACGGATGGGCGCCCGCCGTCACCGTCCCGCTTAAATATAAGCAGCCGTATCGCCGGGCCTACTCGGCCAGACGACCGCAACCAAACGGCAGCAGTCAAGCGGGCAATGCACGGCACCCCGCGATGCGCGAGCCCCCTTTCTCGCGCACGTCCGCCGTTACGGTTCCGGGGCGGGAAACCGCTTGCGTCTGGGCGAAATCCGCCCGGCTGGCGCGGCCCCTCCAGGGGGTACCGCCGCTAGCCGCGCGGCCAGCCCAAGAAGGAGGAACGAGACATGGGGACGCCCCACCACAGCCGACGCGGCTCGCTCGCCTATAGCCCGCGCAAGCGCGCAGCCAGCTCCAAGGGCCGGTGGCGCTCCTTCCCGGAGGCCGACCCCAAGCGGCAGGACGAGGTCCGCCTCCAGGGGTTCGCCGGCTACAAGGCGGGGATGACGCACGTCTTCATCTTCGACTTCCGGGACACGTCCACCACGGCCAAGCAGGAGGTCGCCGAGCCCGCCACGGTCGTCGAGGTGCCGCCCCTCAAGGTCGGAGGGATCCGGGTCTACGAGCGCACCGATGAGGGCCTGAAGGCGCTCACCGAGGTGTGGTCGGCCAAGCTCGACAAGGAGCTGCGCCGGCGCACGGGCCCCAAGAGCCCCAACCCGGACCGCGACATGGACGCCAACCCGCGGCTGCCCCGGTCGAAGAAGGGGGCCGACGACCTCCTCAAGCTCGACGCGACGGCCGTCGACGACGTGCGGGTCATCGCCTACACGCAGCCCAAGCTGATCCGGACGGGCGGGCGCAAGGCGCCCGATGTGATCGAGATCCGCGTCGTGGGCAAGGCGGTGAAGGACCGCCTCGAGTGGGCGGCCAAGCACCTTGGCAAGGAGGTCAAGTTCACGGACTTCTCGGCGGCAGGCAACATGGTGGATGTGACCGCCGTCACCAAGGGGAAGGGGTGGCAGGGCGGCCCGAAGCGGTGGGGCGTGAAGCTGCTCAGCCACAAGAACTCGAAGCACCGCCGGATGCTGGGGACCCTCGGCGCGTGGCACCCGTCCTACGTGACGTTCCGGGTCCCGCAGGCGGGCCAGGTCGGGTTCCACCAGCGCACGGAGTTCAACAAGCGGGTGCTGAAGTACGGGGAGGACGGCAAGGAAGTCCAGCCGAAGGGCGGTTTCATCCGCTATGGCGAGGTGAACAACCCCTACATCCTGATCCACGGCTCCATCCCGGGGCCCTCCAAGCGGCTCGTGCGCCTGCGCGACCCCGCGCGGTTCTACCGGAAGCAGGCGGTGCAGGTCGAGGTCACGTACGTGTCGACCGAATCCGTGCAGGGCAACTGAGCGGGAGGGGAGCGTCGGTGGCGGAGGAGATCCAGGGGAAGAAGGCGCCCAGGCGGGCCCGCGACATGCCGGCGGCCGCCGCCGAGGCGCCGGCCAAGCGCCCAGCCAAGCCCGGCCCCGCCAAGCCCGGCCCCGCCAAGCGCGCCGCGAAGCCTTCGGCGGACAAGGCGCCCGCAAAACTGGCCGAGAGGCGCGGCAAGAAGGCCGACCTGCCCGCGTTTGCCGCGTACGACGAGCAGGGCGGCGAGCGGTCGTCGATCACCGTCCCCGTCCTCTCGGTCGAGGGGAAGGAGCGCCGCACGGTCCACCTCCCGAAGGTATTCGACGAGCCCGTCCGCGCCGACTTGATCGCGCGCGCCGTGCAGGCCGCGCGCGCCAACCGGCGCCAGCCCTACGGGGCGCCGCGGCAGGGTGTCTGGGCCGGTCGGCGCCACTCCACCGAGTGGTGGGGGAAGGGGCGGGGCGCTTCGCGTGTCCAGCGCCTCAAGGGTGGGCAGGACGCAGCGACCTCGCCGAACAACGTCGGCGGCGCGCGCGCGCACCCCCCGCGGGTCGCCCAGGTGCGCTCCGAGAAGATCAACGTCAAGGAACGCCGGAAGGCACGCCGCTCCGCGATCGCGGCGGTCGCGCGCTCCGAGCTCGTGGCCGCGCGCGGCCACACCTGGGACACCGGGTTCAAACTGCCCATCGTCCTCGAGGCGGACTTCGAGACGCTCTTCGAGCGCGCGCTGCGCGAGCGGTCGAAGGACGACGAGACGAGCCCCACGAAGGCGCTGCTCGACGTCCTCCACAACATCGGGCTCGACGCAGACATCGAGCGCGCGCGCGCCGGCGTCCACGTCCGCGCGGGCCGCGGGAAGATGCGCGGCCGGCGCAAGAAGGGGCCCCGCTCCGTGCTCATCGTGGCCTCGAACGCCACGACGCTCGTCCGCGCCGCGCGCAACCTGCCGGGCGTCGACGTGGTGAGCCCCAGGGGCTTGAGCACCGAGTCGCTGGCACCCGGCGGGACGCCCGGCCGGCTCACGGTCTTCACGGAGTCCGCCCTCGGGGAGATCCAGGAGCTGAGGTGAGCCCATGACCGAGATCAACCCCTACGACGTCCTCATCGCCCCCGCGATCCTCAGCGAGAAGGTGCTGAACGCCCGCGACAAGCTCGACCCCGGTTTCGTCGAGGAGTTCCGCAAGGCGTCCCGAGACGAGGTCGAGGAAATCCGCAGGCGCGTCGAGAAGGCCGAGGACATGACGAAGGAGGAGAAGGCCAAGGAGGTGCGGCGCCTGACCCGGGCGGCGCTCCACAAGCGCCAAGCCACGCGCCGCGTCATGAACACGAACCAAAACAAGGTCATCTTCCGCGTCCGCGACTCGGCGACGAAGCCGCAGATCCGCCGGGCCGTCGAGCTGATCTACCACGTGAAGGTCGTCCACGTCAACACGCTGCGCACCAAGCGCGGCAAGCAGGCGATCGTCAAGCTGAGCGATGGGGACAGCGCCGAGGAGATCTACAACCGGCTCGGCCAGATCTAGGGAGGTCAAGGAGATGGGCAAGCGGATCCTGGCACAGCGGAAGGGCAAGGGGCGGCAGTTCCGCTCCCCCTCGCACCGCCACCGCTCGGGGGTCGGCGGCGTCCGGTACCCGCCGGCCGAAGAGGACGTGGGCTCCGTGCTCGACATCGCCCACGACCCGGGCCGGAGCGCGCCGCTTGCGAAGGTGGACTTCCGGCAGTCGGGGGAGCGCTGGTTCATCGCGGGCGAGGGCCTCCAGGTCGGCCAGCGGCTCCAGGTGGGCAAGTCGGCCCCCGTGCAGCTCGGCAATGTGCTGCCGCTGGCCAAGGTCCCCATCGGCGCGCGCATCTACAACATCGAGGCGCGGCCCGGGGACGGCGGCAAGTTCGCGCGGGCGGCCGGCACCTCGGCGGTCGTCGTGAGCCAGGGGGCCCAGGTGATCATCCAGTTCGCCTCCGGCCAGTTCAAGTCTCTCCAGCCGATGTGCCGCGCCACGCTCGGCCGGCCCGCGGGCGGCGGGCGCGGCAACAAGCCGTGGGCCAAGGCCGGGAAGCGCGTGCTCGCGGCGCGGCCGCGGGCCCGCTCGTACCCCAAGGTCGGCGGCGTGTCGATGAACCCCGTCGACCACCCGCACGGGGGGGGCGCGCACAAGCACGTCGGCCGGCCCTCGACGGTGGGCCCCGGGACGCCCCCGGGCGCGAAGGTGGGGCGGTTCTCGCCCCAGCGCAAGAAAGGGCGCTCGAAGCGCAGGTAGTCGGTCGGGAGGGAGCAGGCCATGGCACGGAAGGCGGTCGGCGGGTCGGGCAAGGCGGCGCGCCGGCGCCTGCGCAAGGCCCGGTCGAAGATCACGGCGCGCGCCAAGAAGGAGTTCACGTTCCGTGGCCACACGATGGACGAGCTCAGCCAGATGTCCTTGGAGGACTTCTCCGAGCTGCTCCCCGCCCGCCTGCGCCGCTCGCTCGCGCGCGGCGCCTCGCACGACCAGCAGATGCTCTACGAGGCCGTGCGGCGGGGGAAGAAGCGCGTCTTCCGGACGCACCGGCGCGACGTGGTCATCCTCCCGATGATGGTGGGCAAGCGCTTCGCGGTCCACTCCGGCAACGCCTACCTCGAGGTCGAGGTGCAGCCCGACATGCTCGGCCACTACCTCGGGGAGTTCGCGCTCACGCGCAGGACCGTCAAGCACACCGGGCCGGGTGTCGGCGCCACGCGGTCGTCGAAGTTCCTGCCGCTCAAGTGATGGGGAGGACACGCGCGATGCCCGGGTACACGTACCAGAAGTGGCGGGAAGCCGACGGCGAGGCCGTCGTCCGCCGGTGGGAGGACCTGTCCGACGACGGCCGGGCGAAGTACGCGCGCGCCATCGCGCGCGACCTCGACATCTCCCGGAAGGCGGCCGTCGAGATCGCGCGCACGATCCGGGGCTGGCCCCTGCAGGACGCGCTCGAGTACCTCGAGGCCGTCGAGCGCAAGGAGATCCACGTCCCCTACCGCTTCCACAAGCGCCAGGTCACGCACCGGCGCCGGAAGACGTTCGTGGGCCAGACGACCGGGGAAGTCCACCGGATCGCGGGCCCATCTGGCCGTTACCCGGTGCTCGCGGCGCGCCAGTTCCAGCGGGCGCTGCGGTACGCCGAGGCCTACGCCGAGGAGCGCGACCTCGACACGGACTGGCTGCGGCTCGAGCACATCGCGGCGCACCTGGCCGAGACGCACACGTCCTGGATGCCCCGCGCCCACGGCCGGGCGACGCCGAAGAAGCGCCACCGCGTGAACGTCGAAGTCGTGGTCCGCGAGGACGACGCGCTGGCGGAGAAGGCGCAGGCCGCCGAATCGCTGCGGGAGGAGTGACGCGCATGGTATCGGAGCGCAAGTTCATCAAGGAGAACGTCCGCCGGGTGCTCCTCAAGGAGTTCCTCCGCGCCCAGACGCAGCGCGCCGGGTTCGGCGGGATCGACATCCAGCGCACCCCCCTCGGGACGCACATCACGCTGATCGCCGAGCGCCCCGGGCTCGTCATCGGGCGGCGCGGCGCGACGATCAACGAGCTCACGCGGGCGGTCGAGCAGGACTACCACTTCGAGCACCCGCAGATCGAGGTCAGCGAGGTCGCCAACCCGGCGCTGAACCCTCACATCATGGCGCAGAAGCTCGCGCTCGCGCTCGAGCGCGGGTGGCACTTCCGCCGCGCGGGCCACTCCACGGTGCTGCGCATCATGGAGGCCGGCGCCAAGGGCTGCCAGATCACAATCGCCGGCAAGCTCACGGGCGAGCGGCACCGGACCGTCCGCTTCCGCCAGGGCCACATCAAGTACTGCGGCGAGCCGCGGCACGAATTCATGTGGGAGGCCTACGCGGTCGCGATGAAGAAGGCCGGCATGATGGGGATCAAAGTCCAGATCATGGACCCGAACGCCCGCCTGCCCGACGAGATCGACGTGCTCGACCCGGCCGAGGCGGTCGCCCGCGGGCTCGTGGCGCCGAAGGTCCAGGAGGTCGAGGTCGTCGGGGGGAAGGACGTCCCGGCCCCGCCGCTGGAGGTCTCGGAGGAGGAGCTGAAGGAGGTCCTCGAGGCCACGCCCAAGGAGGCTGCCAAGCCAAAGCGGCCGCGGGCGAAGAAGCCCTCGGCGGCCGCCGCCGGCGGCGCGGCCGCGGCAAAGCCCAGGCAGTCGCGGGCGAAGAAGGCCGGTGCGGCCGCACCGAAGGCGGCGGGAGAGCCGGCCGCGGCTGTCGCGCCGAAGGGGGACGAGCCCGAGGCCTGAGGCCCGGGAGGTTGACACTCATGCCGCTGCTCAAGGCCCGACAGATCCGCGAGATGACGAAGGAGGAGCGAACGGCCAAGCTGCGCGAGCTCCAGAACGAGCTCTTCATCGAGCGCGGGAAGGTCGGCTCCATGGGCGGCGGCAAGAGCGCGGGGCGCGTCAAGTCGCTGAAGACCGAGGTGGCCCGCGTGAAGACCGTGATGACAGAGCTTAGCGAGGCGTGAGATGGCGGGGATTTGTCCAACGTGCGGGTTGCCAGAGGAGGTTTGCGTATGCGAGGAGATCGCCAAGGAACAACAGGACATCTCGATCTACACCGTGCGCCGCCGGTACGGGAAGGTCGTCACGATCGTCGACGGGATCGACACCTCGGACATCGACATCGAGTCCCTCTGCAAGGAGCTGAAGCGGGCCTGCGCGTCGGGCGGGACCGTGAAGGACGGGCGGATCGAGCTCCAAGGGGACCACAAGGGGAAGGTCGCGGACAAGCTGAACCAGATGGGGTTCAACATCCAGGAGAAGTGAGCGCCATGCCAAGGACTCGGGAGAACCTCGCGCGCCACGAGTGGATCGGGCTCCCGGCCCGCGTGGAGCGGGCCGACGACCCCACCCTCGTGGGGGCCGCCGGCCGCGTCGTCGACGAGACGTTGCGGACGGTCACGCTCGAGCGGCCCAACGGGCGGGAGGCGCGCGTGGCGAAGGCCGGCACGCGCCTTCTGCTCTCGC
>Ga0302046_10000162_pt1 | contig 71916 bp, 46 predicted proteins | sample RVTome_11_FD_200261 | JGI IMG/M metagenome (GOLD analysis project Ga0302046, IMG submission 200261) | Soil microbial communities from uranium-contaminated site in the Upper Colorado River Basin, Wyoming, United States - RVT147D111 (version 2) ... | reverse complement strand
ACGAGCTGTTCGATGCCGGCCTTCTTGTCGGCCAGGCCGTAGTCGCGGAGGTTGTAGTAGCTGAAGTGCTGATAGGCATTCGAACGACGCGGATTGCCACCGCGATTACCGATCTGGATCACAATGAAGCCGAGCTGGGCCAGGCGCTGCTGTACCGGATTCGCCGAGAACGTGCTGTTCACCTGTTCCGTCTGCGGGCCCGGGTATACGCTGGCAATGATCGGATACTTCCGCTCCGGATCGAAATCGAACGGCTTGAACATGTTGCCGTAGATGTCGGTCACACCGTCGGCGGCCTTCACGACGAAGCGTTCGGGCGCCTGCCAGCCCAGCTCCTTCAGCCGCGTCAGGTCCATCTCGGCCAGCTCCATGACGACGCTGCCGTTGGTTGCATCACGCAGGACGGCCCTGGGCGGCACGTCAGGGCGCGATGAGTTGTCGACGAAGTAGCGCTGTGTGGGCGACATCGTCGCCGAATGGTCCGTCTCGCCCGGATCGAGCAGGGCCAGGCCGGTGCCATCGAGATTCATGCGGTAGGTGTGACGATAGTAGGGGTTTTCACCCGCTTCACGACCGTAGCCGCCGAACCAGATGGCGCCGCGCACGGAGTCGACGGCCGTGATGCCGTCGGCTCGCCATTCGCCCGCTGTGAGCGGCCGTTTCAGTGTGCCGTTGTGATCGTAGAGATAGAAGTGACCCCAGCCGGTGCGCTCGGACCACCAGATGAAGTCACTGCCGGATCGTACGTAGCGGACGTTCTGGCGTTCGAGGTTCGCGTTCTCGACCGACTCGGTCAGCAGCACCCTGATGTGCTGGTCCGGCATGGAGACTTCGATCAGCTCGAGGTTGCGCTGCAAGCGGTCGCGTCGCACCAGGCGGATGCGTTCGGGAGCGTCCACGGGCCAGTGCACGTCGAACAGCCGCTGGTCCTTCCACTTCTCGACGTGCAGCCGATCCAGTTGGCGCTGACCGCGCAGGAACGTGTACAGCTCCTGCTGTGAGACGTTCGGATCGCCCGGCATCGCGTACCTGTAGGAGACCAGCGCCGGCCGCGGATCCGCCAGCACGTTCACCAGGTACAGCTCCTTCACCTCGCGCGTGTCCTGACGTTGCACGGAGAAGGCGCGCGAATCCTGCGACCAGTTCACGTTCGCGCGCACACGCGGATCGCGATTGCGACCGCGCTGACCCTGCCGCTGGCCCTGCTGCTCGTCGTCATCATCGTCCTGCTGCTGATTCTGCTGCGTCGTGTCGCGCGCACCGAAGCTGTAGTACTGCACGCCGTCCGTCGTCAGCTGAATCGTATCGCCGGTCGCAACTTCGACGATGTACAGGTTGTGGTCGCGCGCAAACGCGAATGCCGTGCTGTCCGGCGAGAAATTGCGGAAGTCCCGATTCTGACCGCCCGGCCCGCCGAAGCGGCCGCCACCGCCGCCGCGTCGTCCACCGCCAACCGGCGTCGAGTCACGGGTCGCCGGGCCGATGTGACGTAGCGTCGCCGTCGCCAGCGTCCACTCGTAGCGGGCACTGTCGAGATTGAAGCGGAAGCCCTTGCGATCGTCCGTGAACTCCACGTTGTTGAACGGCAGATTCAACCGGTCGTACGGCTTGCGATGCAGCGTCGACAACTGCGCCGCCATCTTCTCGTGGTCGAACAGCGGCCGCTTCGTCCGCGACTGCGGGACCACGAGGTAGAACGTTGCACCAGCGTGATCCCGCCACTGGTACCACAATGAATCACTCTCGCCAAGGAACCTCGCCTGCACGGACGTGCTGAACACCACTTGCCGCGCGCGATCCTCGCTGAAGCGTTCGGTCAACGCCCAGTTCGCACGGTTCGCGCGCGTCTCCTGCGCGCTCGCAGCCGCGGCAAGCAACAGGAACGGAATCGACAGCAGCGGGAACGGCGACACAGGTCTGCGCATGGTCGTTACTCTCCGTCGAGCGGTTCGTGATGCCTGCGGCCTGACGCGTGACAACGGGATGATCGCGCCCAAGATACGCACTCCTCGACGGGGACGGGAGCCTGCCCGGCGCAAGGCCCGTTTCTGCCTGCCGGTCGTGCACCTCCATGGCGAACACCGGCTCCACACCGGGATCCCCGGACACTGGTCGGGGACCGGCGGACCGGTCCTTCGTAACACGGTCTGGCACGGTGGCAACAAAGTAGTCGCCCTATTGCAGGATGCCTGAGTCCGGGCGCCGGCATGGCATTTTGCCTTACAACTGAAGTTGAGATATGGCATGGAGTTATAGCGATCGAGCCATTCGGCCCGGATTCTGCCTGACAGGATTGCACCCCCAGCCGTGTGGGGGTTTCCCTGACGCAGGGGTATCCCGCTTTCCCGAGGTGGATTATGCGCCGTCGTTGGCCATTGCCCGGAGCGTTCGCCGCGTTCCTGGCTCTTCTGCTTGTGGCGAACTGTGACCGTGGCGTCGGCCCGAGTGAGCCCGAGGCGGTCCAGCCGGAAGTGTCCGCCGATCTGCTGGGCGGTCTGCTGAGGCGCGACCGTCCATCGCCGACGCCGTCGAATCTGACGCTGATCGTCGAGGAGCCCAGTCCGGGAGGACCGGGTCTGGTGACCGGACTGTTCGGAGTGCTGGGCGGCATTCTGGAGCTGGACGGTCACGCGCTGCTGGTTCCGCGAGGCGCGGTCCTGCGCGTGACGCTGTTCACGCTGGCGACGCCGCGGACGGACGTGGTGGACGTCGAGCTGAACGCGTTGGGTGGCGATCTGCTGCGCGGCGTGCTGTCGTACCTGATCCGGTTCGAGCGGCCGGTCACGGTCGAGCTGTCGTACGCGCGCGCGCTGAACGTGGACGATCCGGACCGTCTGACGATCGTGCGTCAGCTGAGTGACGGGCGGTGGGAAGTCGTGCCGTCGCGGGTCGACAAGCGCCGCAAGGTGGTGACGGCGGAGCTGGACCACTTCTCGAAGTACGCGATGGCGTCGAACTGACGGAGACCGGTGTGAGCGTGCACGTCGCGGGCAGGCGCGGCATGCCGCCCCCGGGACGGTGAGATGTCGATGGAGGGAAGGAACGACCTGGAGGTGCGAAGGAGCGAGGCAGTCGAGACGCTCGAGTCCCTGATCGAGCAGGGGCGTGCCGCGGAACGTGCGGGTGCGTGGGATGACGCGCACCGTGCGTACGACGCGGCGTTTCTGCGGCTGCGTCCCGAGCACGGCGCGGAGCGGGCGGCCGAGCTGCTGCGCTGGATCGGCACGGTGTTCCGCAATCGTGGTGATCTGGAGAACGCGAGCGAGCTGTACGAGGCGAGCCTGGCCGTGGCGGAAGCCTCCGTCCTGCCGTACCACGTTGCATCGGCGCTGAACTGCCTGGCCATCGTGAGCCAGTTCCGTGCGAAGGTCGACGAAGCGGAGCAGCTGTACCGTCGCGCGTCCGTGCTGGCGCAGGAATCCGGTGATGATCGCCTGGCTGCGATGGTCGATCAGAACGTGGGCACACTCGCCAATACGAAGGGCAGTTTCGACGACGCACTGCAGCACTATCGCAGCGCACTGCGGCGCTTCCGGCGGCTGCAGGATGAAGTGGCGGCGGCATGGGTGCTGAACAACATGGGCATGGCGCACGTCGACCTGGGTCAGTGGACGAATGCGGTGCGCGCGTTCGACGAAGCGTTCGAGCTGGCCGACCGCCAGCGCGATACGCACCTGATCGGCACGATCGAGCTGAACCGGGCCGAGCTGCACCTGAAGCGCGGCGGACACGATGATGCCCGCGACTGTTGCGACCGTGCCTTCGAAGTCTTCAACCGGGTCGGCTCGCAGAGCGGTCTGGGCGAGGCGTACAAGTTCTACGGCGTGCTCTATCGCGAGATGGGCAAGCAGGGCCTGGCGGAGACGCATCTGCGCAACGCGATCGATCTGGCGGTCGGCTGCGAAGACCGTCTGCTCGAGGCGGAGGCGCAGAACGAGGCGGCACTGCTGCACCTCGTCACGGGCGACAACCGTACGGCATTGCACCGGCTCAACCGTGCGCATGCGCTGTTCAGCGGCTTGCGCGCGCGCGCCGAGTTGCTCGACGTGGACGGCCGGCTCGATCGCCTCGAGGACACGTTCCTCACGGTCGTGAAGGCGTGGGGCGAATCGATCGAATCCAAGGATCGCTACACGGCCGGCCACTGCGAGCGCGTCGCCGACTACGCCTGCATGCTGGCCGAGGAGCTGGGTTTCGAAGGCCGCGACCTCACCTGGATCCGCATGGGCGGGTTCCTCCACGATGTCGGCAAGATCGTCGTGCCGCCGGAGATCCTGAACAAGCGCGGCAAGCTGACCGACGAAGAGTTCGATGTCATGAAGAGTCACACGACGGCCGGCGACGAAATCGTCGCACCCCTCAATTTCCCGTATGACATCCGGCCGATCGTGCGCAACCATCACGAGCGCTGGGATGGCAGCGGCTATCCCGACCGGCTGGAAGGCGACGACATCCCGCTGACTGCTCGCATCCTGTGCGTCGCCGATGTCTACGACGCGCTCACGACTGCGCGCAGCTATCGTCCGGCGCTACCCGTGCACGAAGCATTGCGCATCATGGAGCGGGAAGCGGGCATTGTCGTGGATCCGGCCATCTTCGTCGTGTTCCGGCGACTCATCCTCGAGCAGCCGGTTCAGCGAGCTGGAATTGTCAGGTTGCGGAGCCCGGGGGCGTTCGCTGCCGCCTGACCGTCGTCCAACCGGGGAACTCACGGAACATCGATCCACCAGCCGGCGATGCCGGTGAAGGCGCCGCGCACGTCCATGTGGATGCCCTGCACCCGGTCGCGTGCCGCGTACAGGTTGGGCACGTACCACAGGAACGTCCACGGCTGGTCGTCGCGCAGGATCGACTGTATGCGGTGCCAGCGGGGCAGTGCGGCTGCGCGATCGTCGAGGCCGGTGAGGCTGTCGAGCAGTGCATCGACCTCGGCGTTCCCGTAGGACGCGAGCTGGTACGGCCCGCCGATCGCGTTGGAGTGGAACGTGTCGCGCAGATTGAGACGCAGGTCGGCGTCCCACGCCATCTGCACGGCATCGAAGTTCCGGGCGGGTGAGGAGATGTCGTTGATGAGAGTGGCGAACTCGGTGGTGCGGATGCTGACGCGCACGCCGATCGCTGCGAGGTCGGACTGCAGGATCTGCGCGAGGTCGCGATTGAAGGCGCTGTTCGCCGGGATCTTGAGTTCGATGTCGAACGGGCGACCGGCCGGCAGGTCGAGGATGCCATCGCCGTTGCGGTCCGTGATGCCCGCCTCGGCAAGCAGCGCGCGGGCTGCGCCGGTGTCGAACGGCAGTGGCTGAACGGAGTCGGGATATGCCCAGTGCGACGGGTCGATGGGACCGGCGGCGAGTGTGCCATGGCCGCCGCGCAGCACCTCGAGGATCTCGGCCCGGTCGATGGCGAGCGACAGGGCCCTGCGAACACGCGCGTCAGCGAGTGGCTTGCGCGCGCCGTTCCAGCCGATGAACTGATACTGGCGCGATGGCTTGATGATCGCCCGGATGCCGGACTCCGCTTCCAGCAGCGCCAGATCCTCTGCGCGGGGCGAGAGGATCAGGTCGACGCCGCCCGTGCGCAGCTCGGTGACCTGCGCGCTGTTCTCCGGAATGACGCGCCAGACGACGCGGTCCAGCCACGGCCGGCCGCCCAGCCCGGCGGGGAAGTCCTCGTTCGCCTCGAACACCCAGCGGTCACCCGCGCGGTACTCGACGAAGCGGAACGGCCCGTTGCCGACCGGTGCGTAGTTGAATGCCGCCCGCTGTGTGCGCGCGGCCGGTATCGAGTCGAGCGCATGACGCGGCATGATCGGCAGGAACACCCAGGCCAGCAGCGGCTCGACGTGCGGTTCGACGGAGAAGCGCACGGCGAAGGAGTCCGTCACGCTCACGCGCGTCCAGGGCGCCAGATCGGCGGCATTGGGGAAGGCCGTTGCCGGATCGACGGCGCGCTCGAACGTGAACGCGACGTCCCATGCGCTCGTCTTCGTACCGTCGTGCCAGCGCACGTCGTCGCGCAGGCGGAACGTCACAGCGGTGTCACCATCCCACTCCCACTCACGCGCGAGCGCTGGCACGTAGCTGCCCGCTTCGTCCATGCGAAGCAGCGGCAGGAACAGCGCGTGCGCGATGATCTCCTGCGTGTACGACTCGGTGGCGACGAGCGCGTTCAGGCCGCCGAGATCGTTGGGCCCGCCAATGACGAGTGTGCCGCCGCGGTGCGGCGAACCGTCCGTGCGATCGCTGTCCGCGTCGTTGTCGCCGCCGCACGCGAGGAAGACTGGCAGCAGGAGCAGCTCGAGCAGCGCGCGCCGCGCGCGCGATGGGTCGATCATGGGACGTCGCCTGATTCCGGTTCCGAACGGGGTGTCTGGAGCGGACCGGAGCCGAAGCCCCGTGACCGGTCGCATTCACCGGCGGTCCGCCGCACCGTTGAGACGCACACGCCGACTCTCAGTTTCGGCAGGATGGTCCGGTCACAGGACGGGGCGGCCGGGTCGGCCGGGGCGGCCGGTCATCTCCCGGCGGCCCGGCCTGTCGCAGCGGCGGGTGTCAGCTCGCGGTCGGATCGCCCACGCGGCCGATGAAGAGCAGCGTACCGGTCGACCGCTCGCGGATCGCGAACAGGAACGGCCGGTCCACCGTGATCGAGGGGGGCAGTGACGTGAGGCCGATGCCGACGGCCGTGGCGGCAGCGGCCTCGGTGCCCAGCTCATGCACGTCGATGAAGGTCTTGTGCTCGACGCGCGAGATGTGCAGGTCGCTGCGTTGCCGGCTGATCCGGTCGAAATCCGCGCGCACCTCATCGAAGGCGATGCCCATGCCCATGGAAATCAGGGCATCGTTCAGCTTTTCACCGAACTCGAAACGGAACTTTGGCAGGCTGAGCATGATGCGTCCGGGTTCGAGCGCATCCATCCATTGCAGCCAGCGGCCGGGCGTGAGTGAGCCGACGAGATCATCGAGAGTGCGGCCGCTGGCCGGCACGGCAATGACCATGCTGAACGCGCTGTCCGCATACAGCATCTCGACGACATCGGCATCGGCGTCACGGGCGTGCGGCCAGGTGCCGTCCTCGGACATCATCGGCGCATTGACCAGGCTGCCGTTCAGGCGGCGGAACGGCGCCGGCCGCGTCGCGTCCGGATTGAACGGCCGGCTCCACGGCGCCTTGAAGTACACGGCATTGACGAGAAACATCACTTCCAGCGGATCGATCTGCGTGATCAGGTCCTTGATGCGGCCACCGGTCTGGTCCTCGGCCCAGCCGCTGATGGTGCGCGGCGCGGCTGCGGAGCGGAAGTCGATGCCCCGGACCTCGGCATCGAAATGGTCGCGGGCCAGGGCGAGGAATGGCGCTTCCACGGCGAACGTCTGTTCGTGCCAGATCGAATTGGCGAGCCGGAACTCGACGTTGCGGTCGCGTGCCCGCAACTGGGCGATCAGACCCTGGTACGCCGCGTTTACACTGTCCTCCGGCATCGTGCCGAAGCCGAGCGTCTCGCGCATTGCGCGCAGGGTTTCATCCTCAGCGCCGTTCGCCGTCATGCCCAGCGCCATGGAGACGCTGAGCGGCGAGATCATGACGTTCGGGTTGGCGGCCGCATCGTGGACGGCCGCGAACAGCTCCAGCCCGAACGTCGTATTCGCCTTCGATACGGCCAGCTCGTCGACGCGGAACGCGCGCGGCGGCTCGCCCTGTTCGTCCGAAGGCGAAGTCGCACAACCGGCGGCGACCAGCACGGGAAACCAGTACCATGAGCGCCGTGTTCCGTGACTTCGCATGATGACACCACCTCATTGGCAATGCAGCCGGGGGGGCCGGGTCATGCGACCCGAGCCAACCGTTCAACGCACCTCCGGGGGCGCTCCTGACATCGATGCATTCTCCATACCGAACTCTTCGTTGAGGCGGTCTGCGAGCTGGATGCCCTCCTTCTCCCGGACGAAGAGCAGCAGGCCGAGGCCGATCACGAAGAACAGGATGATGGTCGACATGGCGATGCGGTGACTGGGTGCGGGCGGCAGGCCGCGCGCCGTCGCAATGCCGAGCGCGCTCGAGTAGGCGAGCGGGCCGAGCAGCGACGACATCTTGCCGGAGAAGGCGTAGAGGCCGAACAGCTCGGCGTGCTTGTGTTCGGGCACGAGCCGTGCCAGCAGGCTGCGGCTGGCCGACTGGTTCGGTCCCATCATCACACCGATCAGCGTGGCGGCGACCCAGAATCCGGCTACACTCGTGGTCAGGACGCCGACCAGGCCGGCAAATGTCAGACCGACGAGGGTCACGACGAGCGTACGCTTGCCGCCGATCCGATCGTCCAGGAACCCGAAGCCGAAGGCGCCGAGCCCGGCTGCAACGTTCAGGACGATTGCAATGACGAGGACCTCCTCGAGTGACATGCCGAGTACCGCGCCCGCATAGATCGATGCCAGCCCGATCACGGTGACCAGACCGTCATTGTAGATCATGCGCGCGATCAGCAGTTTCGCGGCTTCGCGCAGCTCGCGGATGTGACGGATGGTCGTGCGCAGCCGCCGGAATCCCTCGGTGAGATACGTCGCCAGCGGCGCCGTGCGCCGTTCCGCGCGCTCCTTCACGACCAGGAACATGGGCAGCGAGAACAGGAAGTACCACACGGCAACGAGCAGGATCGTGGCACGGATGTTCAGGTAATTGGTGTCGGGCACCCAGCCGCGCACCATGCCGAGGCCGAGCGCGAGACAGATGAGTCCGCCAATGTAGCCGAGAAAGAAGCCGAATCCCGAAATCCGCCCCATCGTACGCGACGTGGCGATCTCCGGCAGGAACGCGTTGTAGAACACGTTCGCCGATTCGAACCCGATGTTGGCAATGATGAAGAGGATGGCGGCGGGCAGCGCCTGGCCCGGTCCCATGAAAAACAGCAGGCAGGTGAACAGAATGGACTGCAGCGCGAAGACCACGAGGAACACCTTCTTGCGTCCCGAATAGTCCGCCACGGCACCCAGCACGGGCATCATGAGTGCGACGACGACAGCGGAGAGGTTCAGTGCAGTGGTCCAGAGCGCGGTGCCCGAAATGCTGTCGCTGGCGATGACGTCCGTGAAGAAGCGATTGAAGATGAACGTGACGATGAGCGTGTTGAATGCCGAACTGCCGAAGTCGTAGAGCGCCCATCCGGCGACGTCGCGGCGCGTGTGGTTGCGCATTCGGTCTCCGCTGGAATCGGGGCAGGACTCGAAGTCAGCGCCCGCTGTCGTCGCTGACGGCCGCCCGCGTGCGTGGCAGCACCGGCTTCTTCCGGAACACGGACCGCATCACGAAGTCCGTGTATTCGGTGTTCTCACGTTCAATGCGGTTCTGCCCGGCCGCGAGGTAGCGCAGCAGTGCCGTCGAGTGGGCAAGCCCGGCCGTCGCGACCAGCTCGAGCCAGTCGCCGCGCGCCGTCTCATCCGGCGCTTCGGTGGTCACCGCGAAGTACGTGATGCGCGGATTGTTCGGCCCCGGCCCGGTCGCCTCGCGGCCGCGCAGCGCACGGTACACCAGGATGCCGTTGTGGAAGTCCTCACGAAAGTTGTCCACGTCCTGGCGCCCGTACTTCGCGTAGCGCGCGTACAGCCGGCGATTCATGGCCTCGACGTCCGGCTCGGCCGTGATGGCGGCGGCGACCGAATCGAGAATGGCGAACTGCGCCTGACGGATCTCCGGATGGCGCGCGTCGTCGACCCAGGCAAAGCCGGGCACGAACCAGCCGCGCGGCGCCCACCAGCTGCGCTGCGTGCCGGTCCGGCCGCGCACCCACGCACTATACCCGGCGAAGTACTGCACCCACTCGTGCGACGGGTAGCCATGCATGTTCATGTAGATGTCCGGAAGCCACGTCTGCTGCAGCTCCGGCCGGGCCTTCGATTCCGGGTAGATCGGATCATCCGTATTGGCGCCGGCTGTCGCGTCCACACCCAGGGCGCCGAGGTAGCCGGCGTGCAGCATGAAGTCCGGATTGACCCGCTGCATCTCGTACGCGAGCCGGGCACCGTCAGGATTCGTCATGGGGTGTAACACGACGTTGACCTTCTTCAGCAGCTCACGATGCGCGGAATCCGTGGCCAGCAGCTCACCGAGCCGCAGAATGTGGCTGGTGCTCGACACCTCGTTCGCGTGCTGCCGGCCGGACAGCAGCAGGGTCGGCTTCAACGCGTTGAGCTTCGCCTGTGAGAGGTACTGCGCGTCGTGCGGCGGCAGGAAATCCGCCGCGTACGTGTTCTGCCCCAGGAACGATCTGGTCAGCCAGTACACGTTGACGCCGGGGAACGTCGCCAGCTGCGCCAGCACGGAATCGTTCTCGGCGGGCGGAATGGGTGTGCGCCACTGGACGATCCGCTGGCCATCATGGCGGTAGTCACGGGTGAGCAGCACCGGATTGCGGGTGGGTGCCGGCCGGCGGCTGCGCGGCAGCGAGACCGACTGCGCGAACGTTTTCGCCGTGTCCCGCATGATGAAGCGGAACTTCATCGCGGCGACGCGATCGAGGCTGACGGCATCCTCGAGCACGCCGCTGTCATGCAGGTCCGCGAGCACGCCGACCATGCCGGCCAGCAGTGGAACGGTCAGGAAAGCGCGGTCGATCTGGCTCTCCGAGCCGCGCAGCCGGTACGCATCGTAGCGGTCGACCGAATCGACGGCTGCGATCTCGAACAGCAGACGTGCAACGTCCGGCTCGCCCGCGTGCACGGCGAGGCCGCGCAACCGCGGCGAGTCGACGGGCAGGGGTGACAGCGCATAGCGTTCGCGCACCGGCTCGCCGCCGCGCTCGCGATAGGTCAGGACCAGCTCGGGAACGCCGCGCTCCTTGCCGGTGAACGTGATCTTCGCGTGACCGGGCCGGCCGCTGCGGCCCGGCACGATGTGCGGCAGTACACGCCCGGCGTAGTTGAGCGGCCCGGTACCGTAGCGTCCGCCGATCAGGTCGAAGAGCGTGAGCGTCTCGAAGTAGATGTCCTCGTGCAGCGCTTCCAGCGAAGAAATCACTTCCTCGTCGATGCCGATGCGGTAGTCCGGTTCGGACAGTGCCAGCTCGACGCGCAGCTCGTCGAAGAACGGGGCGTTTCCGGGTGACGGCCGCCCATCCTGCACGTCCATGACGTACTCGATGATGCGACCGAACGTGCGGGTCTGGAAATGGTCCCAGAAGTATTCGGCGTCCGTGATGATGCGTTGGTCGACGATCGTTTCGCCATCGACCTCGACCGTGGCCCAGCCGGTGGTGACGCGCAGTGACTCGTATTCGGGGAACAGGTCGAAGTAGGGCCGGATCACGTACTTCGGGTCGAATGACGCGGTCAGGATCTCTTCGCCGGCCGGGTCCGTCACGCGCACGCGGTACACGGGAACCGGCTCGTGCGTCGCCGTGAAGGTGATCAGCGAATCCGGCAGATTCAGCTCACGGGCCAGCACGGCATCGATCGGATAGATCTCCTGCAACCAGCGCGTGTGCGACTCGATTTCCTGCCAGCGCACTTCCTTCGAGTCTTCCAGCGTGTGATACGTGATGGCAATGCGGCCGATCGGCCGGTCGCGCAGGCGGGGCAGGATAACGTCGTGCAGCCAGCTGTAGCCCTGCTTGTAGGCGGACAGGACGACGACGTCGAATTCGCCGGCAGCGCGCGTCTGCAGCTGGCGGCGGATCTCGGATTCGAGCCGGGCGCGTACGGCCGGCGGTTCGCTCACACGCACTTCGATGCGGCCGCGCGCACCCGCACGGATGCGCGGCAGCGCTTCCTCGCGGAAGACGGTACGGAATGCATCGACTTCCCACGGAATGTCGAACTCCTCCGTGAAGATTTCCTTCGCCACGCCGAACCCCGTCTTGTGCGTGACCGCATCCAGGCGCGCGGACGGGAAGCGTGTTCTCGCCTGGTCGAGCGCCCAGCGGTCGAGGCCCTCCGGTCGCTCCTTTGCCGCGATCTCGATGGATATCGAATCGATGGTGCGACCGGCCAGCCGGTCGAGCCACACCTGCAGCTTGTGACCCGCCAGCGCCACCTGTCCCGCCGCTTCCCTCGCCTGGAAGAAACGCCGCACTTCCGTCTCGACCTGCGACAACCGGTAGTTGCCCTTGCCGTAGTCGGTGAGCCACGGCATCCGTTTCGCCACGTGTTCCGTGATCGCACGCAGGCCGGCGTCATCCGTGCCGCTGATGACCAGAGCATTGCGGCCGCTCAACGCGCGCGGCACGAACTCGATGAAGCCCTCACCCGCCGTCCCGGCGCCGGCATGCAGCCGGCCGTCGTCGCGCAGCTGCTCGATCGTGTAGTGCTGCAGTCCGAAGAGGATCGGGAACCCGGCCGCTTCCGGATGCTCGTCCTGACCGGCGACGCGGGCGAACGGCAGCCGCATGCCGGCGGTTTCGAGGCCGACGCGTGCAGCGAGATTGATTGCACCTGCAGGATCGGCGGTACCGTTCAGCGACAGCCACGCCTCCGTGCGATCCGGCACGAGGTCCTGGTTGCCGTCGCGGTAGATACCACGGATCGTGAAGAGATCGGAGAGCGTGAACTCGGGCGACTCACGCGCCGTGAATGCCTGCGGCGCGCGCGTCTCCCAGGCCCTCGGCGGCAGCAGACGCACGACCTCCGAACGCGTTGCGTCCGCGACACGCACGTCCAGCCGGTGCAGGTCCTGGAAGTTCAGGTCGGCCCGCCGCACGCGTGGACTGGACGCGGAATCGCGCACTGCGCGTGTCGCTGCAGTGTCGGCGCGGGTACTGTCGGTCCGGCTGCTGTCACTCCTGGCCATGTCGCGCAGCGCGACCATTGCCCGGGCGTGTGATGCGCTGTCCGCCACGCGCACGGCAATGGTGGCCCGGCTGATGCCCGGCCGGCCGGCGGCGACGACAATGCGCTCGAGTGCGAGACTGTCGATTGCGACGTCGTGTTCGCGCAGGAACCGTTCGACGCGGTCGACCACGTCGCGCCACGTCGTGCCGCGCACGGCCCACACGTTCGCGTAGCGGCCGGAGAAGTACGTGGAGATTGCCAGCAGTCCGGTCGCATCGCCGGCCTCGAACAGCAGGCCGCCACTGCGGAAGAAGCCATCGCTGGTAATCTGTGCGAGTGCGCCTTCGCCGGGCGCCAGTGTCTCGCGTGCTGCGCCAACCGATGCCGGACCGGCCGGCATGGCGAACGCGCCGGTTCGCGCACGCGTTGCCAGTGTATTGCCGGAGCCGACCACGATCACGGGCGCATCGAATGCCGCAATGCGCGCAGTGTCACGGCCGAGCAGGTCCAGGTTCAACGCGGAGGTTTCGTAGCCGAGCCGGGCGGCGACATTGGCGGCTGCGACGACGTCGGCCTCCGTGCTCGTTGCGGGCAGCACGATGCGCGCACGGACGAAATCGATGACCTCGTCGCCATTGCGGTCCTCGAGCAGGAACCCGCGAGCGAAGGCATCACGGAGATCACGGACGGGCGCCGCGCGCGCCGCAGTCTGTGTCTGTGCGACAGCGCCGCACGGCACGCTGATGACAGCGAGCGCGGCGAGTGCGATCCAGCCGATCCGTGGAACGGGAGCGCCGCGGCTGCAGGCGGACCCGGGCCGCGCTCGAGCGCAACGGAGCGGCGCGCGCGTGACGTCGGACACGGCAACCGGCAGCATCGCTTCGTCGCGTACTCAGCCGCCCACGCGGAACGGGATGAACGCCTCGGTGCGGCCCCAGCGCAGGCGCAGCACACCGCCCTGACCGTCCGGTTCGACGACGATGGTGAACTGCTCGACCGGTGTATCGAGCGTGCGCACCTGCATGGCGACACGGCCGAGATCCAGTGCGGCATCGTGTTCGAGACCGCTCTGGCCCGTCTGCCGGTTCAGGATGAGCGTCCAGCTGTTCGCCTGCGGAATCGTGAAGATCGAATACTCACCTGCCGGCACGGCGAGCGAACCGAAATGCAGAGGCCGGTCCGTCGTGATGCTCGTTGCCGCATTGGCGCCCGTCCTCCAGACCGCACCGGGCGGCACGAGCATGTCCAGCGGGCGTCCGCGCAGTGACGGACGACTGTAGTCGACACCGATCTGCGCGCCGCTGACCGTCACACGCAGATTCTCGAGCGGCGAAAGCGTTCCCATTCCGCTGCCCGCCGCATCGCGCGCCGCGTATTCGCGGGCCATGGCATCGAAATCGACCCAGGCGAGGCGCTCGACCGTGGTGCCACCATCGACGGTCACCGATTGCAGCCGGCCACGGTCATCCAGTCTCGCCCGCATCGCCACGTCGAACTGGTTGGGCAGGGCGTACGCGCTGGGACCGGTCCGCCGGATCGTGGTCGGCCGCGGCGTGTTGCCGCTCATCATGGTGACGACCGTGCTGTCACTGCCCGATCGGTGCGCCCGCATCAGCGCCAGCTCCCAGGTGAAGAAGAACTGGCCGTTGAGCGGGATCGCTCCCGCGACGGCCGGCGTCGCTTCACTGAGCGCTTCCGCTTCACGGCCGAGGGCGTAGCGGGCCACGCCGCCGTCGGGCGTCAGCCACGCGGTGTAGCGGCGCACGGTCGTGCGCGGACTGCGCGAGAGACCCACCGCCTCGATGCGATCGGCCGTGCGCACGTAACGCTCGACGGCGGTCGTGTCCCGGCCCAGGCGCACGATGAACGCCGCACTGTCCGCACGCTGTGCACGTAGCGCGGCGGATGGTACGGGCAGGATCGCGAGTGCGATGAGGGCTCCGAGCAGGTGGCGCGTCGTGCGCGCCGTTGCGGTACGCGGCATGGATCCGGTCATGATTCTCGCCTGACAGGGAGGAAGGAACGTGGCACGCCGCCCCGTGGGCGCGGCTCTGCGGCAGGATGGGCCGACCCGTGCCCTCGCCGCAAGCCGTGCCTTCACGTCGCACTGACCCCGGACAGGGAAGCACTCGGCCGATCGGCGGTTGTGGCCGCACCTTGCCGCTGGTTACGATTGTGACCAGGACGACGTTCCACGGTCAGGAGGCGAATGCAATGCGGGCGAGGCTCGGGGTCGGACTGGTAGCGGCGGCATGCGGGGTCGCCGTCGTGCTGGCCGCCCGCGGCGGCCTCTCCGGCGGTCCGCGTTCGACGTTCGGATTCGAGCCCGGCGAACAAGCGCCCGATCTGAGGTTCGAGGACGTGAACGGCAAGGCCCTGCGGCTGGCGCAGCTGTCGCGTGATGGTCTGGTCGTCATCGCAATGCGGGACGCCGGCTGTCCCGTAGCGAAACGGTACGGACCTCGCATCGGCCAACTCGAAAAGGAATACGCTGCACGTGGCGTGCAGTTCGTGTACGTCAACGTGAACGCGGCCGCCACGCGGGAAGCGATCGACGGTGAAATCGCGACCTACGGTCTCGCCGGACCCTACGTCCACGATGGCGAAGGCACCATTGCGGCGGCGCTCCAGGCGACCACCACGACGGAAGTCTTCGTCATTGACCGGGCGAGGACACTGGTGTACCGCGGGGCGATCGATGACCAGTACGGCATCGGCTGGGCAAAGCCGGAGCCGCGCACGCATTCGCTGCGTGCTGCACTCGACGCCGTTCTGGCCGGCGGATCCGTTGTCGAACGACGGACGGACGCACCCGGCTGTGTGCTCGATGTCGCGGCTGCCGCTGCGCCTTCGCCGCCAGCACGCGGGATCACGTATTCCAACCGTGTCAGCCGCATCATCCAGAACAACTGCCAGACCTGCCATCGCGGGGGCGGCGTCGCACCGTTCGCCCTCGAGACCTACGAGCAGGTCAGCGCGTACCGTGCGATGATCCGTTACGTCATCGAGAACGGGATCATGCCGCCATGGTATGCAAAGCACGGCGTGGGTGAATTCGCCAACGAACGGCGGCTGGCCGGTCGCGACCGGGCGGACCTGCTCGCCTGGATCGAAGCGGGCGGCCCGCGCGGCAACGACCGCGATGCGCCGGCGCCGCGGCAGTGGGCCGAAGGCTGGAACATTGGAGAGCCGGATGCCGTCGTCGAGCTGCCCCAGACGATCGCCGTCCCGGCAGAAGGCGTGCTGGACTACAAGTATGTGTACGTGAAGACCGACTTTCCGGAAGATCGCTGGATCGAACGAATGGAGCTGCGGCCGACCGCACCGCAGGTCACGCACCACGTGCTCGTGTTCATCGAGGAGCCCGGTCGCAGGTCCGCGCGCGATGCCGCGCCGGGCGAGCCCGTCGCACAGGGCGGCATCGCCGGCTACCTCGGCGTCTACGTGCCGGGCGCCGTGGGACACGCCTACCCGGCCGGCGCCGCCAAACTGCTGCCGAAAGGCGCATGGCTGAAGTTCCAGCTGCATTACACGCCCAACGGCACGGCGACCGCGGATCGCACCCGGGTGGGCTTCGTGTTTGCCGACGGACCACCGGAGCGCGAAGTGCACACGTGGTCAGCATTCAACGCGGAGTTCCGCATCCCGCCCGGCGCGCCTCGTCACGAAGTCGTCGCCGAGCGACGATTCCGCAACGCAGGTGAGCTGCTCGCGCTGTTCCCGCACATGCATTTCCGCGGTGCCGCGTTCCGCTTCGAGCTGATGCATCCGGACGGCCGCACCGAACACCTCCTGGAGGTGCCGCGTTACGACTTCAACTGGCAGCTCGAGTACCGGTTGAAACAGGCAACCCGTGTCGAGCCCGGCAGCGTGCTGCGCGCAACCGCGTGGTTCGACAACAGCGCGCAGAACCCGGCGAACCCGGATCCCACGAAGGAGGTTCGCTTCGGCGAACAAACGTTCGAGGAGATGATGATCGGGTACTTCGACTGGATGCCGGACGGCGTGGTCGCGGGCGGCGGGAGCCGCTGAGCCCGGCATCGCCACACCCGTCTGCTGCAGGATCTGTTCAACGGGCAACGGCGTTGCCGGTCGCTGGTGCCGGTTGCCACCGAGCATGTCGCGGGCCGGCCGGCGCCGGGGCGTTCCCGGCCGCGCACGCCACACGCGCAACACTCGCCGATCTCGATGGAACGAGCGGATCGCTGCCATTCGACCTTTCATGCCGTCGCGCTAGCTAGCGGTTGGTGTGGTCAGTCGCTTCCGGATCGAGGCGTGCTGCCGATACCGGCACGATGGCGGGCGGCGCGGGCGGAGTCACCGATCGATTCGTAGTAGTCGGTGGCGAGGCTGTGGACGCGACGAATGTCGTCGTGGTCGTCGGGATAGTTGATACGCAGGATGCGGAGCGATTCTTCGAACAGCGAGTCGGCGGCCGCATGATCGCCGCGTGCTCCACGCGTCCGCGCCAGCTCGCTCAGTGTAATGCCGACGAGCGGGACTTCGGGTCCGCTGGCCGCGCGACGGATGCGCAGTGCCTCGAGGATGGCGGGTTCCGCGCCGGCCGGATCCGCGCGCTGCATGCGCAGCCGGGCGACGTTGATCAACATGCCCGCCACGATGGCATTGTCTGAGCCCAGTTGGCTGCGCGCCGCCGCGATCGCATCGGCGAACAGCCGCTCGGCTTCATCGAACCTGCCGCGCTGGCCGATGACGGCGGCAAGAGACGACCGTACCATTGCGACGCTGGGATGATCGGGGCCCAGGCTGCGCGTGTTGAGGTCGAGCGCCTGGCGGTATGCAGCCTCTGCGTCCGCGAGCATGCCGTAGTCGTGCATGGCGCCCGCCATGCGACCAACGTTAGCGGCGTAGACGGGATGTCGTTCGCCCAGCGACTCGCGCAGGATGGCGACGCCTTCACGATAGAGGCGCAGAGCCTCTGCGGTGTCGCGCCGGTTGTTCCACGTCATGTCCGCGACGTGGAACATGGTTGCACCGACTTGCGGATCACGAGGGCCGAGCGCGCGCCGGCGCAGGTCGAGGGCACGGCGGAACATCGCCTCACTCTCGTCGCCCCGGTTCAGCACGCGAAGCAGTGAAGCAAGTGGAACCAGCGTGTTCGCAACGTCGGCGTGCTCATCGCCCAGCGCATCCGTCTGCAGCTGCAGTGCCTCGAGGTAGATGCGCTCTGCTTCGTCCAGCCGGCCACGATAGATGAGCATGCCGCCGAGCGCGACCATGGTCTCGTGTACGAGCGGATCCGCGTCGCCCAATGCCGCGCGCCGAATCGACAGGGCCTCGCGCCAGCATGCGATGCTGCGGGTGTAGTCCGCCGTGAAGCGCAGCACTGCGCCCAGATGGGCGAGTGTCTCAGCGGTTTCCGGGTGCCGATCACCGAACACACGGCGCCGGATGGCCAGTGCACGGTCGAGCAGGGCGACGGCTTCCGCATACCGGCCCAGGCTCTGGTGCACGCGGCCGACCACGTCGAGCATGCGCGCCTGAACGGCGGGCGACCCGGCCAGCAGTTCCGCGCGCGCCTCACCTCGCCGCAACAGCTCGCGCGCACGAATGGTGTCCCCGCCCGTGTCTTCCGGTGAGCTGGCTTCGAACAGCTGCACCAGGAAATCCGTGACCGCACGCGATTCCGACAGCGAGGTTTCCGCCTGTGCCAGAGCGCTCTCGGCGCGGTCCCGCTCGCGCTGCGCGACGGACGCCTGCCAGAGTGCTACGGCGGAGCCCACGAGCAGCGCCAGCACGACCAGCACCGTCGCCGCCGCTTCCAGCCGGTGCCGCTGCACGCGCCGCCACAGCCGATAGGTCCGGCTGCCGCGTTGCGCGACCACCGCTTCGCCGTCCAGGTAGCGCCCGATGTCGTCGCTCAGCATCTGCGCGGATGCGTAGCGCCGGTTCGGTTCCTTGCGCAGCGCCATCATCACGATGACGTCGAGATCGCCGCGCAATCGTCGCTGCAACCGTTCCGGCGTGAGTCCGCGCGCCGCACCTATGCTGGCGGGTGTGATCGCTGTTGCCGGTCCGTCCGCAGTCTGGACGGTTTCGACGCGTGTCACGCGCGTGCTCGGCCGCTCGGGATCGCGCTCGACCACGGCACGCATGACCTCGTCGGGCGAACGCCGGGTCAGCCTGTACGGCCGGTGTCCGGCCAGCAGCTCGTAGAGCACGACGCCGAGCGCGTACACATCGCTCGCGGTCGTCAGCGGATCGCCGCGCACCTGCTCCGGGCTCGCGTACTCGGGCGTCAGCGCGCGATACTCGGTCCGCGTCACCGGCGCCGATGCGTGGCCGAGCCCCGGATTCAGCAGCTTCGCAATGCCGAAGTCCAGCAGCTTCGCCTGGCCGTCCGACCCGACCAGGATGTTGCTCGGCTTGATGTCGCGATGCAGGACCAGGTTCTGATGCGCGTAATGCACTGCGGCACATACGGCCTGGAACAGCCGCACCCGCTCGTCGATGCCCAGCCGATGCCGGTCGCAGTACTCCGTGATGGGCAGTCCCTCGACGTACTCCATTGCAAGCCAGGGCCGGCCCGCGTCCGTCACACCGCCATCGTAGAGCCGCGCAATGTTGGGATGATCGAGTGAGGCGAGGATCTGGCGCTCCGCCAGGAATCGACGATAGATGGGTAGATCGTCGGCACCACTGCGCAGCACCTTGACGGCGACTCGCCTGCGGAACTGCCCATCGTCACGCTCCGCCAGATACACCGCACCCATCCCGCCACGACCCAGCCGCCGCAACACCTGGTACGGTCCGATCCGTTCCTCGCGCGGACCGCTCCCGTCGTCCGCAAGCTCCGCGAGATGGCGTGACGCGACCTCGAGGATACCGCTCCGGTCGTGCGCCGCGAGCAGTGCCCGCACATCACGCTCGAGCGCGACGTCCTCGCCGCATGCCGCCTGCACGTACGCATCGCGCGCCTCGCCCGAGAGTTCGAGCGCTTCCTCGAAGACCGCCTCGACGCGGTCCCGGTGTCCGGGGTCAGGCCGTACCGTCATTCAGCCATGTTGAGTGTACGCGGTCAGGGCTACGGCTGCGGCCGGGGGCATGACCACGACACAGCGGCATGCCGTTTCGCGCGGCGCAGTCCCGTCGATTCTTCTCGCCGGCACCAGCACGAGGAACCAGCCCGATGAACGCCGTTGCTCTGTTCCGCAGCCGTAGCCGTAGCCCGATGTCCTCTGCCTCACCGATCCTCCTCCACGGCTAGCCCCTCATCGAGAAACCCCTGAATGATTTCATCGACATGCTGGCGCCCCTTGGTCTCGAGATGCATCACGATCTCGACGTCGCCGACACGGATGTCGGCGAAGGCGCGGCGGTGCGAGATCTCGAGCACGTTGGCACCCCTGGCGGCCACGAGGTCGGCGAGGCGCGCGAGCATGCCGGGCCGGTCGCGGACCTTGATCATCAGGCGGGCGAGACGACCATCGTGAAGCAGGCCGCGATCGATGATGCGGCTGACCAGGTTGACATCGATGTTTCCACCCGAGAGTACGGCCACGACCACGTCACTGTCGACGACGGCGAGGCGATCGGCCATGAGCGCGGCGATGGGTGCCGCGCCGGCGCCCTCCGCGACCAGCTTCTGGCGCTCGAGCAGCGTGTGCACGGCCAGCGCGATCTCCTCTTCCTTCACCGTCACGATGTCATCGACCAGCTTCTCGATGAGCGGGAAGGTGTGGTCGCCGATCCGCTTCGTGGCAATGCCGTCAGCAATCGTTTCGCCCGTCTCGATGTGAACGACGCGGCCGGCGTCGCGTGAGGCGCGGGCGGACGCCGCGGCTTCTGCCTCCACACCGACGATCCGGATGTCGGGGCGCGCGTCACGCAGCGCCAGTGCAATGCCGCTGATGAGGCCACCGCCACCGATGGGCACGAGCGCGACAGTGAGATCCGGCACCTGTTCGAGGATTTCCAGGCCGACCGTTCCCTGACCGGCGATCACGCGCTCGTCGTCGAACGCGTGGACGACGACGAGACCTTCCTCCGCTTCGAGCCGGCGAACTTCCGACATGGCGTCGGAAAGCGTGGCGCCGCGGAAGAAGATGCGTGCACCGAACCGCCGCGTGCTGGACACCTTCACCAGCGGCGTTCCCTCCGGCATCACGACGGTGACCGGTACACCGAGGCGTGAGCCGTGCCAGGCCACGGCCTGGGCGTGATTGCCAGCGCTCGCCGTGACCACACCCCGCGCGCGTTCCCCGGCCGACAGGTCCAGCATCCGGTTGAGCGCGCCGCGGTCCTTGAACGAGCCCGTCCGCTGCAGACTCTCCAGTTTCAGGTGCAGCCGGGCGGAGCAGATGTGCGCCAGACCCGGCGCGGACGGACACGGTGTGTACAGCACCCCTTCCCGGATGCGCTCGCGCGCGCGGTTCACGTCAGCGACGGTCGGCATGCGAGCAATCTGTCGCGACAGGGGTGCGTCGAACAGGGCGCGCGCAGGTGTCACGCGCAACGCCGGACCGTGGCCGGTTCCCGTCCGGAACCGCCGATCCGGAGCCTTTTCCCCGTAGGATTTTTGCTTAGGTGATGGCTGCCCATCCTGGCCCGGTCATATTGCGTCAGCCTTACGCCCCGTGCCGGGTGCAGGCGGAGTCCGCAAGGTCACGCAAAATGGGGAGGTGCGGTTCCGTCGGCGCCCGGCCGGGGCGTTCGTGTGTTCCCGGCACCGCCGTGTGCACCGGTCCCTGCGTTCTTGCAGTGCCGCCCATGCGCGCGCCATCGTTCGTGCGATTCCAACCGTGAGCGTGGCCGGTCCGATCCTTACCGCTGGACGACGTCGTTGCCATTGCTCGCGCTCCAGGCCGGCACCATCGACAGGAGCAAGCCATGTCCGCGCGCCTCGCAGGAGAGGATCGACGCCGGTTCGTGCGCCGCCACGTTGCCGTGCGGGAGCGTCACGGCAGGCGTCGGCGCCACGGTGCGACAGCGAGCAACGCCGCATTCAGCCTCGCCGTCACGCTCCTGTCCGGCACCGGTGTGCGCGCGCAGGTGCCGCCCGATCGCACCGATCCGACGACGATCGCGGACGTCACGTCGGCGACGCGCGGCTACTTCCGCCAGCCGGCGCTGCATGGTGACCTGGTGGTGTTCGTCGCGGAAGGGGATCTGTGGCGCGTGCCGGCAGCGGGCGGGCTGGCGCAGCGGCTGACGTCGCACACAGCGGAGGAGACGCGCCCTGCGATCAGTCCGGATGGCCGATGGCTGGCGTTCAGCGCGAGCTACGAGGGGCCGCGCGAAGTGTGGCTGATGCCCGTCACGGGCGGACCGCCGATCCGCCAGACGTGGGACGGCGCCAGCGCGGATGTCGCCGGCTGGGCGCCCGATGGGAGGCTGCTCTACGCCACCCAGAAGTATTCGACACTGCCCAACACGCAACTCGTCACGCTCTCGCCGTGCTACGCGGAGCGGGGTACGCCGGGACGTGCAGCGACGAACGAAACGTCGGCGCCGACCTGCTCGCCGCAACGAGAAGTACTGCCACTCGCGACCGGGGCGGAAGGCTCGTGGAGCGCAGACGGGAGTACACTGTTCTTCAATCGCTTCGCGAAACAGGGCTCGTTCACCAAGCGCTACGTGGGCGGGACCGCGGAGAACATCTGGCGCTGGCAGGTTGGAACAGACCGTGAAGCGACGGCGCTCACCGCGGACTGGCCCGGCACCAGCCGCTCGCCACTCTGGTGGAACGGCCGGGTGTACTTCGCGAGTGACCGCGCGCCGAAAGGAAGTGCCTGGCCGCAGGGCGAGCGGGCGCCACACTGGGATGGCGGAATCATGAACGTGTGGTCGATGGATGAGCGTGGCGGCGACGTGCGCCAGCACACGTTCCACAGCGACTACGACGTACAGGCCCTGTCACTGCACGACGGCCGCATCGCCTACCAGCAGGGTGCCGACCTGTGGCTGCTCGACCTGCGCGCGCCGGCGACGAACGGCCAGAGCACCGCGAATCCGGCTCGCATCGCGATCGCACTCGCCAGCGACTTCGACCAGATGCGCGAGAACTGGATCGAGCGGCCGATGGAATACCTCACGGCCGCGCACGTGTCGCCCAACGGCGATCGTATTGCACTCGTCTCGCGCGGCCACGTATTCGTCGCACCGGTCGGCGCCGGCCGGCTGGTCCACGTCACGCGCAAGCCCGGCGTCCGCTACCGCCAGGCGAAGTTCCTGGCGGACGGCAAGCGGCTGCTCGCGTTGTCCGATGAGTCGGCCGAAGTCGAGCTGTGGACATTGCCGGCCGACGGACTGGGCGAACGGGAACAGCTCACACATGACGCAACCATCCTGCGCTGGGATGGCGTGCCCTCGCCGGACGGCCGCTGGATCGCGCACAGTGACAAGAACCAGGACCTCTGGCTTTACGACACGCGCGAGGAGCGCGACCGCAAGATCGCGCACTCGCTGCATGCCTCCGCATGGATCAGCAGTGCGCCCGGCTTCGCGGACCTCGCGTGGAGTCCGGACTCGCGCTGGCTCGCCTACAATGACGTCTCCACCAACTTCCTCGGCCGCATTGTCATCTACGACACCCAGACCGGAACGCACACGCCGGTCACGACCGATCGCTACGATTCATGGTCACCCGCGTGGAGTCCCGACGGCAACTGGCTCTGGTTCCTGTCCGACCGCACGTTCAACTCACGCGTAGGCAGTCCCTGGGGCGCACGCCAGCCGGATCCGTATTTCGATGAGCGGACCCGGATCTACGGCATTTCACTGAGGCAGCAGTTCGATTCCCCGTTTGCAGCGAAAACCGAGCTGGCATCCAGCGCTGCTGCCGAGCGACCAGCACCAGAAGCCAGCCCGGGCAACGCCGTTCCTCCGGTCAGTGCCGTCACGATCGACCTGACCGGCATCACGAGCAGGTTGATCGAAGTCCCGGTGCCGGCCGGCAATCATCGCGATCTCGCGACGGACGGCCGGCGGCTCTACTGGATGAACGTCACGAGCGCTACGCCGCGCCGGACGAACCTGATATCGGTCGCCATCGGCAGTACGGAGGCGACGCCCGCGGCAGTGGTCGAGAACATCGTGGCGTTCGAGCTGTCCGCGGACCGGCGCAAGCTCATGGTGCGGCGGGGCCAGGACATCTTCGTCTTCGACGCCGCCGCACGTGCGCCACAGAACCTGAACGAGAACCGCGTCGATCTCGGCGGCTGGAGCTTCCCGGTCGATCCGCGCGAGGAATGGCAACACCACTTCGTCGACGCATGGCGCCTCGAGCGTGACTACTTCTACGACACCGCCATGCACGGCGTCGACTGGCCGGCCATGCTGCGCAAGTATCAGCCACTGGCGGATCGTGTGACGGACCGGTCCGAGCTGAACGATGTGATCGCCCAGATGGTCGGCGAGCTGTCCGCACTGCACATCTATGTCCGGGGCGGCGATCTGCGCACGGCAGCCGAAGAGGCCGCCGTGCCGGGTCTCGGCGGCGTTCTCGAACGCGACGAGGCGGCACGCGGCTGGCGCGTCGCCCGCATCTACCGCTCCGATCCCGACCTGCCCGACGACCTGGCGCCACTGGCCCGGCCGGGCGTCGACGTTCGCGAGGGCGATGTCATCCTTGCCATCGATGGTGTCGCCACCCTCGATGTCGCGGACCCGGCCGTACTGCTGCGCAACAAGGCCGGCCGCCAGGTCCGCATCACTGTGCAGCCCGCGGCCCGTGGCCAGGAACAACGGGATGTGATCGTCGAGCCCATCACGCAGGGCCGCGAGCGCGAACTCCGCTACGACGAGTGGGAATACACGCGCCGACTTGCCGTCGATTCGCTGAGCGAAGGCCGTATCGGCTATGTCCACCTGCGCGCCATGGGCAGCGGCAACATTGCCGAGTGGACGCGCGAATACTATCCCGTCTTCAACCGACACGGCCTCATCATCGACGTGCGCCACAATTCGGGCGGCAACATCGACTCGTGGCTGCTGGGCAAGCTGCTGCGTCAGACCTGGTTCTGGTGGCAGCCGCGGGTCGGTGAGCCGTATGGCAACATGCCGTACGCGTTCAACGGCCCCATGGTCGTTCTGGTCAATGAACGGACGGCGAGCGACGGTGAAGCCTTTGCCGAAGGGTTCCGTCGCCTCGGCCTGGGCAGGGTGATCGGCAATCGCACGTGGGGCGGCGAGATCTGGCTCTCTTCGAACAACGTCCTTGCCGATCGCGGCATTGCGACCGCTGCAGAACAGGGCGTTTACGCAGACGGCGAATGGCTGATCGAAGGCTGGGGCGTCGATCCGGACGTCGCCATCGAGAACACGCCATTGGCCACGGCAGGCGGCCGTGATGCCCAGCTCGAGGCCGCCGTGCGTGCGCTCCTCGATGAGCTGGCCACGCGGCCGGTCATGACACCGCCGCCGCCCGCCTACCCGGACAAGGGCAGACGGAGCGGCGGCGGCTGAGGCGCTGCGCGCGGACCCGACACCGGCGCGCGCGCGCCTACTCGGCCTGCAACGTGCGCGCGGGATCGACGCGTGCCGCACGCAATGCGGGGACCCAGCACGCGAGCAGGCTGACGCACGCGAGCAGGGCCACGACCGAACCGAACGTCACGGCGTCCGTCGCACTCGTGCCGTAGAGCAGACTCTCCAGCACGCGCGTGAGACCGAACGCCGCCACCGTGCCCGCCACCAGACCGAACGCGGACAGGCGAGCACCTTGCAGCACGACCATCCGCCTCACGGCGCCGGCCTCGGCGCCCAACGCCATGCGCACGCCGATCTCGCGCGTGCGCTGCGTCACTGTGTAGCTGATCACGCCGTAGAGTCCGATGGCGCCCAGGAAGAGCGCCAGACTCGCAGCGATGACGAGCGCGAGCATGGTGAACGAGATCTGCGCAATGGATGCTGCGACGACCGTCTGCATCATCGTCACGTTCGTGATGGGCAACTCGGTGTCCAGGGCGGCCACCTCATTGCGGACGGCACTCATCAGAGAGCCCACGCCGTTCGCCCTCACCACGTAGACCATGGAGCGGGCGACAATGCCGTTGCCGTCCGGGCCCGCGGGCAGTGAGAGCATCGGGAAGTACACGATGTCACCCGGCTCCTGCTGCAGCCGGCGCTCGCGAACATCGCCGACCACACCGATCACCGTGCTCCATGGTGTGCTGTCGCCGGTGCTGCGCAGCCGCCGCCCGATCGGATCCTGACCCGGCCAGAACCGCTCGGCCAGCGAGGCATTGACGATCACGGCCTGGCGGGTCGCCTCGCGGTCGGCGCGCCCGAACGACTCACCCTGGCGGACCGGAATATCGAGCGTCGCGAAGTAGTCCTCGCTCGCGACCGTGTACCACAGCATCGGTGGCAGCTCACCGGGCTCGATGGTCTGGCCTTCCGCGATGAAAGCCGTACCGCTCAACTGCATTGCCAGCGGCAGGTCGGAGATCGCGGCGGCCGACTGCACACCCGGCCAGGCACGCAGCCGCTGCAGCAGCCGCTCGTGCAGGGCAGCCGCAGCAGCAGCATCCGGATAGGTCGCGGCCGGCAGTGCGACACGGAACGTGAGCACGTCATTGGCATTGAAACCGGGATCCACGTTGCGCAGCTGCGCGAACGTGCGCAGCATCAAGCCCGACCCGGCGAGCAGCACGAGCGCGAGCGCCGTCTGCACCACGACCAGCAGCTGGCGCGCACGCTGCCGTTCACGACCGGCCGTCGTACGCGCTCCGCGCGACACCAGCGCCAGCATCGACGGCGACGTCATGCGCAGTGCGGGAAGCAGCGCGAGCAGCAACGCGATCACCACCACCACGCCTGCCGTGTAGCCCAACACCATCGCATTCACGCCCACCTCGTCCAGCCGCGGAATGTTGTCCGGCGCTGCGCCGACCAGAGCCGTCACGCCCGCCGTGCCCAGTGCCAGTCCGAACACACCGGCCAGCGTGGCGAGGACTGCCGTCTCCGCCAGGAAATGGCGGGCCAGTCGAACACGGCCCGCGCCCAGTGCATTGCGCACCGCGACATCCTTGCCGCGCGCTTCCGCCCGGACCAGGAACAGGTTCGTCACATTGGCGCAGGCAATGATCAGGACGAACGCGGCCGTGCCCAGCAGGATCCACAGCGGGCGGCGCAGATCGCCGATCACATCATCCTTGAGCGGAGCCGCCGTCGACGTGAAGCGGCCCGACTCGAGGAACGCGACCAGATTCGGCACATCCGGATAGAACTCGCCCATCCGCTTCACGATCCCGTCCATCTGTGCCTGCGCCGACTCCACCGTGCCATCCGCATTCAGACGACCGACCGCACTGAACGCGAAGTTGCCCGGCGAGCTCGCCGGCAGATCGAGGCCAAGAGGCAGATACAGCTCGACCGCGCGGTCCGGAAACCCGAATCCTTCCGGCATCACGCCCACGACCGCTCGCTCCCGACCGTCTACACGTATGTTTCGACCGATCGCCGCGCCAGCGCCGCCGAACCGACGCTGCCACAGCGCGTACGACAGCACGACCGCCGGCGGACCATCAGGCGCATCCTCTTCAGCCGTGAACACGCGCCCCCGGATCGGCGCTACGCCCAGCGTCGCGAACAACGGTGCCGTCGCCCGCAGCGCCTGCACGCGCTCCGGTGTCGCAGCGTCTCCCGTCAGGTTCACCGTCACCTGATTGTACAGTCCACTCTCCGCGAACCCATTCACGTTCTCCCGGTAGTGATGGTAGAGCCCCGGCGAAACGCCAATGCGCGGATACTCCAGTCCCGGCGCAGCATGACGCAGAATCACCAGACGGCCCGACTCCGGATACGGCAGCGGCTCCAGCAGCACACTGTTCACCACGCTGAACACCACCGTGTTCGCCGCGATCGCCAGCGCCAGCGTCAGCACGGCCGCCACCGCGTACTGCTTCGCTCGGCCAAGACTCCGCGTCGCCTGCTTCACGTCCGTCCACACCTCCAGCATCGTCGCGCCTCCTCGCTTGCGGCCCACTGCGCCTGCCGGTTCGCTCATCCACCAGAACGGACCGCTCCGCCGGGCCCTGTCCCGCAGCACACGCACACCCAGTCCCGCCGACTGCCGGCGGTACCAGACGTCCGCCCGACGCCGCCCCTCACTCCGCACCAGCGCGGCGTGCTCCTCCCGCAGGTCCCCGAGCATCGTCTCACCCGCCGCGCCCAGCGGCCCCACAACCCGCCGCAGCCACCACTCCGACAACGCCGGCGGGTACACCGTCGGCCCCGTGCCACCGCCCTCCGGGACCGGAGCGCGACCGCCTTCCACGCTCATGCCCGCTCCTCACCCAGCACGTGCTCCAGACCCGACCACAGCCGCAACAACGCCGACCGGTATGTCCGCAACGACCCGATACCCGCTGCCGTCAGCTCGAATCGACGACGACGGTGGCCGCCTCGCCCCTCATCCGCTTCCGCAAGACTCCACACCACCTGTCCCTTCTGCTCCAGACGCGCCAGTGTCGCGTACAGCGCTCCACGCGACACCGGCCGGTCAACCTGATCCTCCAGGTACCGCGCAAGGCCCGGCCCCCAGGCCTCGCCGCCCAGCTGCAGGATCGCGAGCAGCAGCATCTGCTCGAACTCGCCCAGTGAGTAGTCGCGGTTCATGGTTCTGTCGGAGTTAGTCTACATCCTAGACATACGGCAACGCCATGGGGGCGAGCGCACCGCGACCAGGGACGGGACGCGGGATCCGGGTGGACCGGCGCGAGACGAAGCTGGAACGAAAGGAGGAAGGGAATCAGGTGGTGCTGATTGGTTTTCGGGAATCCGCGGTTTGTCGCCGTTGGCGAGGTGGTCAGCGGAGGACGATCAGCTCGATGGCGTCGAGGAGGCGCGCGAGCTCGCGGGCGTCGTGGGTGACGAAGCGCCAGGCTCGGTCGCCGGTCTTCGTGAGATCGAAAGCGGAGAGCGTGTCCATGGGCGCAATGAGGTCGGTGGGATAGCTGCGGCGGATGTGGAAGTCGACGGTGTAGGGCTTCTCGAGCGTGAAGGGCCGGAACTCTCCGCGCAAGGCGCGGCGCACGGCGAGAGCAGCGGAGTCGCGCAGCATCTGACGGACGACGGCCGGACTGTAGGTGACGGCTGCGCTACGGGAGAGGGCGTACTTGGTGACGACGGTCATGACCTGCGAACCGAGCTGTTCGCGGGCTTCGCGGGTGACGACGTCGTCGCCGGAGACGAGGACGACGGGCACGCCGTATTCGCCTGCCACGAGCGCATTGATGCCGGTCTCGTTGAGCGAACGGCCGTTGACGGTCAGACGATCGAAGGCGTACGAATGGGAGATGACGCCGGGACTGCCGGCATTGGCGTGTGCCCCGATGAAGAAGAGGGCCGCGGCCGTCGAGTCGAGGCCGGCGCTCATGACCATGGGCTTGGGCCAGCCGCGCACGAGCAGTGCGGCGGTGTCCAGCTGCCAGGGCAGCAGGTTGGCGAAGAGGTTGCCGCCGTGTCCCTCGTTCACGACGAACGACCGGGCGCCGCCGCTGCGCGCACCCTCGATCGCCGCATTCACTTCGCGGGTGAACAGGCCGCGATAGTGCTCCCAGTAATCCGGGCTGGACTGGTTGCGGTAGCGCTCGCCCTCCCAGCCCGAGATGATCTCGCGGTTGAACACCACGCTCGCCATGCCCTCCATGTCCGTGATCATGAAGACACGGAACCCATCCGGCGGCGGCACCTTCGGCGATGAAGGCGGACGCTGCGCCGCCAGCGTGGCGGGAAGACCGATGAGCAGGACGAGGGTGCGTAGGAGCATGACGGCCAAACTACTCGCCATACAGGTTCATGACGAGAGCCCGCCGATCCTGGGCTGGCCGGCAGGTCTGCGCTCCGGCCGGACGGCCGTCAGGGCGCTGGCCATCATCGGCTCTGCTGAACGAGGGTCTGTCTCGAGCCGGCGCAACGATCGCAGCCTGATCGGGGCACCCCCATGGCTGAACGGGTCGAGTTGATCGGGCGGAGGGTCGGAGTCCGCGCGCGTGCGGCGGCGGCGTCGCCTGATCCTGATCGGAACGCAGTGCGGTCAGCGGATCGAGTCGGGCAGCGCGTCGTGCGGGCATCCACGCTGCGAGCATGGTAACGGCGAGCAGGACGGAAGCCGCGGCGAGGAAAGCGAACGAATTCGTCGCTGCACTGTAGCCGGGTGCGCGCAGGAAGGCCGCGCACGGCCTGGCGGAGGTCGGACGGGAACTCGCGCAGCATCGTGATCCGGAGTCAGGGATCCGTTCAGTATGCTTCCACTGATGCCGTACGACCTTTCCGCCAGGCTGATGCGCGTCGAACGTTGCAGGGCCTCAGCCGCCGACGCCGGGCGGCAGCTTCTTTGCCGTCCACTTGATCGGTTCGGCGTTACCGCCTCGCCGTCCGCCACCCGTCATGGTGCCTTCGGCGGTGTCACCCGTGACTTTTCCGTTGAACGTCTGCTCGAACGTGTTCTCGCCGAACGTGCGCACGATCGCGAACGAGAGAGCGTCCCCCTTGATCGTCGCCTTGCTGATCTCGAACGTCCCGCCACGCTGGCCGCCGGTCACGGCATTGCCCTTCAGGCTCTCGCCATCCTGCTCGAACGTCACGGTGACGGTCGTCTGACCGCGCTGCGTCGAGTACATGAACTCCCACTTGCCGGCCACACCGGCCGGTGCCTGCGCCGCCAATGGCAGGGCGAACCACGTCGCCATGGCCAGGGCGGAGAACACTGCGGTTCTGCGCATGTGATCCTCCCGGATCAGCAGGTTGTCTGTGTGCATCGATGATGTGTGGCGGCTACCCGGATCGCAACGGGGGACGGCGAAACGGAGAAGGGCGTCTGGGGTTCCGGGTGCGGTTTGCAGTGCTGGTTCCGGTGGGTCGGATGGGCAGCCGCACGGACAGCGGGCGCACGGACGGTGGGCGGATCGCGTCAGTCGGACGGGCGGCTGCGGATTTCGCGTTCCCGTGCAATGACTTCTGCGGGCGTGTGGTCATCGAGGCCGGGGCGTGGTGTGGCGCACCAGTCGTGCGTGAGCTTATCGAAACGCTCGCGCAGGTCAGCGTAGGAGGAGCCCTCTGCAGCAACGTTGAGCCGGGACCCGATCTCGTGCAGCATCAGGCTGGCAAGATGCAGTTCCTGCGGTCCGATATCGAGGCGTGCCACGGTCTGGTCGGATGAATCGGCGTTGCGGCCGCGGCGCGGCGCGAGATTCCACGTGCGGCCGATTTGCGCCATGAAGACATCGACTTCGTGCGCATTCCACCAGGCGACATCGGGCATGCGGCGGAGCACGTCGAGCGGTGTCCGGGCGAGCCGGATCCAGTCCTGCAGTCGACCGAAGGCGGGCAGTCTGGTACCGGTGGCGGCGAACGCGGCGCGGAAATCGGCCCAGACCGAACGCAGTTGGCGTTCATCCAGGTTGCCGATCCAGGCGGTGCTCGCACCGAGCATCCGCTCTTCGATGATCGCTGCGATTTCGTGCGCTTCGATCAGCTCGCCGTCATTGCTGATGCGGGGCGCATCGGCCCATGCCGTGATTCCGCCGCCCAGGATCCAGTCGTCGGTGTCAGGGAGGCGGAAGAGCGGTCCGATGATGGTATGGCCGGGGCCGAGGTCCTGTGTGCCGGCCCGCTCGCGCAGGCGCAGCCGGTCACCAACGAACAGATCGCGGACGTCCATGCCGCTGCCCGGCTCGACGTGCAGCACTTCGAACAGCGACCAGCGCGGGCGAATCGAGCGGCGGCGCTCAGCGCGTTCGTCCGCCGTCAGGCCGGGTTCATCGGCGTCGAGCGCGCGCTCGGCGAGTGTCAGGTTGTCGGGTGGCAGCGGTTCGCAGAAGACGCCCCACTCGATGAACCGGGCCAGCGCGTGCTCGCTGTCCTGCGCCGGGCCCGGTCCGGGCGGCGGACCGGGCGCGCGAAAGAACGACCACGCCAGCCGGCGCATGATGCGGTCCGCGCCGGGCGCAGTGAGCACGCGGTCGCGGAACGCGGCGAGAGGGGCAGACCGCGGGCCCACTTCGGCGGGCGTACTCTCCGACTGCTGCACGCTGCCGACCCGTGCTGCATGATACCCTTCGAAGATGGCGGGAAACGAAATCCGGATGGTTGCCTGACCGGCAGCCGGAGGAAGCTGCACCATTGCCGCGCACGACGTGCCTGCCGCGATCTCGCTGGTATGTGCTTCGACGAATGTCACTACCGCGTCCAGCGCGGCCGTCAACAATGACAGCTCGCGCGCATCCGGCCAGCGACTGGTGTTGTCGGCGAAGTGGCGAACGGGAATCGGGATTGCTGCCGGCCCCGCAACCGGCAGCTGCTGGCGACGGCGCATGTCATTCCAGTCGGCAGGCGTTTCGCTCTCCGTCGCGAAGATGACGGCAATCACCTCGGCCGCCGTCGAGTGAGCGGATTCGTAGATGCCGATCAGCTGTTCACCGTCCATGTAGAGCGCCACACCATGCGTCTCCTTGCCCGCACCCATGATCACGGTGTACATGGGATCATCGAAGCCATCGAAATCCAGCCGCAGCGGATCGGCGTCGGACAGAACGCGCCACGGCGAGGCGCGGTACAACCGGGCGGCGGCTTCGAAGAAACTGCGGGCGAGCGTCCGTTCAGGCTTGGCCGGCACGTGTTCCAGCACTCCGTTCGAGTATGGAGGCCAACGTAGGCCATGTGCGTACCTCGCGCGAACCCGTCGTGATCGCGGTCCTGTCCTTCGCGATCGAACGCGGGCCAGTTGATCGTTGCCCGGGCCGACGTGGTCGGGCAACGCGAGAGCGGCCTCGTTCGGTTCGCGACCGCGATGATCGAGCCAACCGACCTGCGCCAGCGGTCCCGGGCGCCCGGCGCTGGCCGCTGCCGGACTGACGTGACGCACTCGGCATGAGTCGGACATGGGTGCGGAACGTCGAAGCGGAGGATCTGTTCGAGATCTTCCTCGTCGCCGCCGTGAGCGCAGTGCTCGGCATCCGCCTGTTCCTGCGACTCACCGGATATCCCCAGCTGGGCGGCGCCACCCTCCATATCGCCCACATGCTGTGGGGCGGCCTGCTCATGCTGGCGGCACTCGTCCTGCTGCTGGGCTTTCTCGGCGCTGCCGTGCGTCGCCTCGCCGCGCTGCTCGGCGGCCTTGGCTTCGGCGCCTTCATCGACGAGCTGGGCAAGTTCATTACAGCCGACAACGACTATTTCTTCCAGCCGGCCGTCGCGCTCATCTACGTGACGTTCGTGCTGCTTTACCTGCTGTTCCATACGCTGCGGCCACGCCAGCTGACGGAGGCGGAACGCATCGCCAATGCACTCGAGATGCTGCACGAAGCCGTGCGTCACGATCTGGATGTGGACGAACGGCAGCACGCGTTGCGGCTGCTGGACGAAGCCGATCCGGCCGATCCGGTGGCGGCCGCATTGCGCGAGACGATCACGCGCATGACACCCATTGCTCCGGCCCGGCCGGGCCGACTGACGCGCGGGCGAGCCGCCATCCGACAGGGCTACCAGCGCCTGGTCGGCTGGCGCTGGTTCGGTCGGGCCATGGTCGTCCTGGCCGTGACACTCGCCTCGCTCACGATTGCCGGAACCGTCAATGTCGTGCCGCGTCTGCCGGAGGTCGTTCTGCTGGCCGCGTTGTCGGTCATCCTCGCCGCAGCGGTCATCCGTGCGCGCCAGCGCCTGAATCGACGACGCGCCATGCTCCTCGCCACCGGCCTCATGCTCACGCTCGGCGCCGGAGCACTGCGCGCGGCAATGGTGCAGCCGCCGCCGCTCGGCTTCTTCGGCTGGGCCGAATTGATCTCTGCCGCCGTGCCCGCCATCTGGCTGCTCGCCGGCGTGCGTGACCTGGCCCGCTCCCGCATCGCCGCCTACCGCACGTTCGAACGCGCCATCCTCTTCGAAATCTTCGTAACACAGGTGTTCGCATTCTACAGCGACCAGCTCGGCGCCGTGGCCGGATTGCTGGCGAACGTGCTGATCCTGACGGCATTGCGTACCATGATCCGGCAGGAAGAGGCGCTGCTGCGCGAGCGTGGTGTCACCGTCTGAACGAGGCGACCAGCGCCGTACGATCCCGCCGTCGATCTGTCCAGCCTGCGCACGAGAGCGCTTCGGCCCGTTCACCGGCGCTCCATCACACAGAGCACACAGGGCCAGCGCGCGACAGACAACGGGTCCGGGATGCTCTGCACAGCAGCGCGTGCAGGGTCGCATGACCGCTCCGGCCGTGCCGATCGGACCGGAATCGCAAGGAACCGTCCCGCGCGACTTGTGCGGCGCGGCGCGGCGCGCGAGCATGGTGAGTCATGAAGGACATGCAACGCGTGGCGTTCCGGATCGGCGCCGGGATCCTGATTCTGGGTGCGACGCTGCACGTGGCGACGCTGTGGCCGACGGTGACGGCCCTGGCGGACACGTTGCCGCGGCAGGCGTGGATGGTGGTGGCGGGCTTTGCGGTATCCGCCGGTACGGCGCTGCTGGCGTGCGCCCTCGCGCTGCTGCTGCTGTGGAAAGCGGCCGATCGCGCTGACGCGCGCGCACTCACCCTGTTCCTCGGTTTCCTCTCACTGTTCTGGGGCTCGCTCTTCCGCTTCATGAGCGTGGCGGGCGAAAACAACTCGATCAGCGTCATGATTACCTACGGCGGCGGTCTGGCGAGTCAGTCGGCGCTGATCGCACTGCTGCTGGCGGGCGCGGCGTTCCTGCGTTTTGCTGCACTGTTCCCGCGGCCTCTGACGCCCGGTCGCCTGCCGCCTGCCAGGCGGCCGCTGTGGCTGCGCCGGATGCGTGAGGCGACGCTGCGGCCGCTGCCGGTGTGGGCGGCTGCGGCGATCGTGATCGCGGCCGAGTTGTGGCTGATCGACCTCGTCGCGCTGTTCATTCCCGATGGCGTCGACACGCAGACGTGGATGCCGCTCCGGGCGGCACTGTGGACGTGGATCGGCATGTACATTGCCTGCCTCGTTGCCGCGGTCCTGGTCGGCCTGCGCAATCTGCGGACGAGTTACCGCGTTGCGACACCGGAAGAGCGCTCCCGCATGCAATGGCTGCTTTCCGGTTTCAACGTGGCGGGCTGGATGGTGGTGGGCGCGTTCGGCATCATCATTCTGATCGTGACGACGGATGTCAGCGCATCCGCACTCGGCGCTGCCGTACCGCTCGCCCTCGTGCTGGCGCCGCTGGTCCTCGTGCTGTGTGCCGCCGTGGGCATTCTCTATTCGGGCGCCATCGATCCGGCGCTGGTGCTTCAGAAGAGCACGATCTATGGCGCGCTCGGCGCTGTCGCGGTGGTGACCTTTGCGGGCATTGAGAATGCCCTCTCCAACCTGATCGAGGAACGTCTCGGTCTGCCCGGCTTCCTGGGCGCCATGGTTGCCGGCGGCCTGGTCACTGGCGCTCTCATTCCCTTCCGCAAGCTCCTGCTGCGCCGGGTCAACCGCTCCAGCCTGAAGCCGGAGGACGCGTCCGCAGGGACAGAGGTTGGTTCCGCTGCACCATGAACGACGTCCCGGCTGCCGGCGGGCAGCCGGGACGTCGCTTCGCAAGATCGTCCGTCACGCGGTCGCGGATCAGCAGGGTGCGTTCACATTGCGATCGCACTCCGACGTCGGCAGCGGCAGGAAGTCGTACTTGCGTGTCGCATCGAAGCGGCGCAGATCGTCGAAACGGAGTCCCTGCAGGAACAGCTCGTAGCGACGCTGGTGCAGGATCTCGGCCAGCACGGCCGCCTGGTCCGGCAGCTCGGCCGCTGTCTTCGCAGGCAGGCAGGCCATTGGCTCGGTGACCGGACCCGACGGACATTGCGTGCGCACCTGGTTGATCAGGTCGCGCGCACCGTCGAGGTCGTTCTGGCGCGCCAGCACTTCGGCACGGATCAGCTTCATCTCATCCGGCAGGAACAGCGGGAACGCCGCGTCATCGGCACGATACTGCGCGAGGTCATCCAGCGGCGCATTGGCGCCCGTGATGTTCGCCGCGCTCACCCAGTACGTGGCCCGCTGGTCACCCGACTCGGCCCCCATGCGCAGCTCCTGGCGGGCGCGCAACTGGAAAGCATTCCCCGAACGGTACATGACATCGCCCACTGCATTGCGATCATTGGCCGAATGACGGAAATCCGAGCGCGCCGACGCGGGCACGCGAAGCGCCGCCGCGAGCGCGTCGTTCAGGTCGCCCGCCACGAGTGCATACCGTGCGCTGAGCGCTTCGATGGAGACCTCGAGGTCGAAGCCGGGCGCCTGGACGCTGGTGCGGAACTCATCGGACGGTGGCGTCGTCTGCAGCTCCTGACGTGCCGACGCGAGCAGGGCGAGCACCTCATCGAGTACGGCATCACGGCTGACGAACGTGGGTGCGGGCTTGTCGATGCCGACGTCGATGGGCGCCTGGTCGAAGAGCGTGGCGAGGTGCGCGAAAGCCATCGCCTTGAACATTCCTGCCATGGCCAGCAGACCGCTCTTCGTGCCCGCCCGCAGACTGGCGTCCGGCACGGACCGCAGCAGGTCATCGGCCAGCTTCACGACGCGATAGGCGCCGGCCCATGGCGCTTCCGAGAGATACTGCGCGGGATCCAGCTCGTCGCCGCGGTCGGCCGCCATGAAGTTGGCGAACGTGGCGGAGCCGGCGCCCATCTCATCGGCTGCCAGGCTGGTCGAGAAGATCTGCGGTCCCATGAGACCCGCCATCTCCGCCTGGATGCCGACGCCGATGGCCATGAGGTTCTCGCCATTGGCGAAGACGACTTCTTCGGTCGGGAAATTGGGATCGTTGAGGTCGAGGTTGCAGGCGCTACCGGTCGACGCGACCAGGCCGGCCAGCAACAGCGCGGCAGCCCGCCGCGCAATGGAACACGTGTGTTCGCATGACATCGTGGTCACTCCTGTCGAAATCGTTCCCATGGTCGGCATCAGAATGCGGCGCGCAGGCCGATGCTGAAGCTGCGCGGGATCGGATAGGTGGCGAAGTCGGTGCCGCGCGCGACCGTCGACGTGCCGAACATGTTGGTTTCGGGATCGTAGCCGGTGTAATCGGTCCAGGTGTGCAGGTTGCGGCCGGCGACCTCGAGCGTGAGTGCGACCAGGCCGAGCGGGCCGTAGAGCGACTGCGGCACCTGCCACGTCAGCGACAGCTCGCGCAGCTTCACGTACGTGCCATCCTCGAGGTACGCGCCCGTAATGCTGGTGTAACGCGAGCGGTAGGCATCGGTGATCTCGCCGCGCAGCTGGCGATCGTACAGCGGGCCGGCCCGGAAGATGTCCATGATGCGAACCGTCTGGTTCCAGACGTCGTGACCGAAAACGCCATCGAGCAGCAGACTGGCGCGCAGACTGCGGCCCAGCCGCAGCTCGCTGCGCAGCGAGCCCTGCCAGTCCGGATTGGGATCACCGATGATCTGTGGTGTGGCGGTACGGACGGGCAGGCCGTTGGCATCCGTGACGATGGCGCCACTGGCGTCGCGCTCGAAGTCGAAGAGCCGCCACACGCCCAGTGCAGAGCCCTCCTCGACCCAGTTGAAGTAGCCATCACCGAAGGGGGCGCCGGCCAGCCGTTCGACGCGGTTGCGATTGCGCGCCCAGGACAGGATCGTCGTCCAGCCGAGATCGGCGCGGTCGACGATGCGGCCTGTCAGCTGCAGCTCGAGGCCCTTGTTGCTCAGCTCGCCGACATTGTCGAGCACCGAGCTGTAGCCCGTGCTCGGTGCGAACGTGCGAGTCAGCAGCAGATCCTCGACGTACTGGTCGTACCAGGTGAATTCGGCGCCCAGCCGGTTGCCGAAAAGTCCGGCATCGAAGCCGATCTCGAGCTCACGCTGGCGTTCCGGCTTCAGGTTCGGATTCCCCGGATTCGCGAGGTGGACGAGGCCGGAGCGGTTGATGTTGACCGCCTGGCCGTAGCGCGGGAAGCGCGCGTAGGCGGATCCGACCGGCGGCTGGTTGCCGGCGTAGCCGAGCGCAGCGCGCAGTCTGAAGTCGCCCACCACACGGTCAATGCCGGAGCCACTCCACCAGGACGCGTCCGACACGACGTACGACCCGCTGATCTTGGGGTAGAGCTGCCAGCGCTCAGCGGCGCCGAACGTCGAAGACGCGTCCCAGCGCAGCGCGCCCGTCAGGAACAGTCGATCGTCGATGGAGAACTGCTGCTGGCCGAAGACGCCCAGTGTGGCCGTCTCGAAACGGTTCTGCGAGGTCGACTGGACTGCGCCGCGCACCAGCTCGGTTGCCGGCACCAGATCGGTGGCCACCGCGTTGACCGTCTGTTCGCGCGAATACGTGTGGTTCATGCCGGCCGTGGTCGTGAAGCCGAGACGTGCGCCCAGCCCGTACGCGTAGCTCGCGATCAGGTCGTTGTTCACCAGAAACTGCGTGCGTGACACGGCGGTCGAGCTGCCCGTCAGCTGGACCGGTGTACCGCGCGGAATGAAGAGGTCGGTCTCCATGTTGTACGTGTCATAGCCGAGCCGGTATTCGAGGGAAGGTCCGGCCTGCGGCACGGCGCGGGCCTGGAACGAGCCGATGAAGCGGTTGACGGTCTGCGGCGCCTTCCAGTTGTCGATCACCTCGAGCGGATTCGGGAACGTGGTCTGACGCGTCACGTACTGACCGGTCTCCGGATCCTTCGCACCGAGGTTCACGTTCGTGGGCGTGAACACAATGGCCGTGAGCACGCCACCCGTTCCGTTCTCGCCGTTGATCAGCAGGTCGCTCCGGTTGCGCACGTAGTTGGCGCCGCCCGCAATCGACAGCCAGCCGCCCACGTTCTGATCCACATTCAGCCGGGCGCTGATCCGCTCATTGGAGGAGCCGATCATGATGCCGTTGTCGACGCTGTACGCGCCGGACGTGTAGAAGCGTGTCTGATCCGCGCCGCCGGAAATCGAGAACGAGGTTTCGCTGCCCCACGCGTCGCGGAAGATGAAATCCTGCAGGTCGAAGCGCTCGACCGGATCTCCCTGTTCGTTCACCGGCGTCAGGGCGAACGGCAGCTCGCGCTGCAGCTGCCCGAGTGTGGCTCGCGTGCTGACCGTGATGCGTGTGCCGCCCGTGCCGCCACGCCGGGTGAAGATCTGAATCACGCCGTTGTTGGCGCGCGAGCCGTACAGCGCCGCGGCAGCCGCGCCCTTCAGCACTTCAATGCGGTCGATGTCGTTGGGATTGAGGTCTGCCAGCCGGTTCGATGGATTGGTGCGGTATCCGAAATTGACCTGCTGGTCGGAGCTGTTGTCGACAATGACGCCGTCCACGATGAAGAGCGGCTCGGCGCCACCCACGATCGAGCTGGTGCCGCGCAGGCGAACCGACACGCCGCCGCCGGGCGAACCGTTGTTCATCATGATCTGCGCGCCGGGCACCTTGCCCTGCAAGGCCGCATCGACGGTCACGGCACGCGCATTCGCGATGGCATCACCGCCCACCACGGCGATGGCGTTGCCCAGTGCGCGACGTGCGGTCGCGACACCGGTGCCGGTGACGACCAGCCCTTCCAGCTGTACGGCAGACAGGCCGAGTGCTACGCGTGGCACGTCGACCGTCAGGCTCGCGCCCAGGACGACGTCGCGCGTGACCGTTTCGTGACCGATCAGCGTGTACTCGATTCGCCACGTGCCGGGCGCGACGCGCGCGACCAGGTCGTAGCGGCCGGCGCCATTCGTCAGCGTGCCCTGCTGTGTGCCCGTGAGCGTGACCGCCACGCCGACCAGCGGCTGGTCCGTGGTCGCATCCACGACCAGTCCCTGAACGCGATAGGTCTGCTGCGCCGCCAGTGGTGTCGTGCCGGCGAGCAGTGCGAGGGCGAGGCCGGCCGGGATCAGTAGCCGCCGGCGCATTGCCATCGGCCATGCATCGGATTTCGCTGTCGAGTTCTGCATGCTTCTCTCTCCTTCTCTCTCCTTCGAGTACGGTCCGGTACGGGTCAGGGTACGCAAAAAGGCGAAGACGCACGGTTCGCGTCTTCGCCTCGTTCTTCCGACCGGCCGGCCACGCCATCGATCGCCGCTGTGTGCCGGCGCGACGCGCCGTCTCGGCGGCCGTCGGAATGTTGTCCGCTGTGCCTGCTCTGCTGCCCTGCAAGGTAGTCGTAACGGCCCGCCTGCGTCGATGCCGCTGCCGTGGGCCGTGCGAGAGCAGGGAGGAACGACGCGCATCGACTTGCCGGCGAGGCACTGGCAACCGACCTTGTCGGGCTGCAGCGCGATGCGTTGGCGGTCGTGGCGCAGATTGTTCCGCTCAGGAGGAAGATCGAACCGTGCGAAGCGCGATCATCGGAATCGTCGTATGCTGCCTTGCCGCCGGTTGTGCGTCTCCGGCGCAGGAGTTCGAGACGCCCGACTCGATGGCGGACCGGCACTGGTACCGCGGCAACACGCACACGCACACGCTGGAAAGTGACGGCGACTCACCGCCCGAGTACGTGGCGCGCTGGTATCGCAACCACGGCTACCGCTTTCTGGTGCTGTCGGACCACAACGTGTTCACGGACCCTGCTCGCCTCGCTCATCTCGTCGACAGCACGTTCATTCTGATTGCCGGCGAAGAAGTGACATCGAGCTTCGACCAGAAGCCGGTGCACGTGAACGGTCTCAACCTGCCGGGCCTGGTCGAGCCCCGCTCGGATGGAACGCTCGTGGGCACCATCCAGAAGAACGTGGATGCGGTGCGCGAGGTCGCCGGCGTGCCGCACATCAATCATCCGAATTTCCGCTGGGCGTTCGGTGCGGCGGAGCTGCTGCAGGTGCAGAACGACCGGCTGCTCGAGATCTACAACGGCCATCCGCAAGTGCATAACCGAGGCGGCGGCGGCTCACCGGGGATGGAGGAGATCTGGGACGAGTTGCTGACGGCGGGCAAGCGCGTCTACGGCATTGCGGTCGACGACGCGCACCACTTCCAGGGCGAGTTCACTGCAGAGCGCGCCAATCCGGGCCGCGGCTGGGTCGACGTCCGGGCAACGGCCCTGGACGCGACCGCCATCATGGAGGCGCTCGAGGCAGGCAGCTTCTATGCCAGCACGGGCGTCGTTCTGGAAGACATCGTCGTAACGCCGTCGGTGCTGGAGATCCGCATCACGCCGCGCGGCGACTTCCGCTACACGACCACGTTCATTGGCGATGGCGGCGAAGTGCTCGAGCGCGTGCACGGACTGCAGGCCGCGTTCGACCTGAGCACGCGTCGCGACACGCTCTCCTACGTGCGGGCCCGCGTCGACGATTCAATGGGCTACGTGGCATGGGTGCAGCCGGTGTTCATGGCGCCGGGCTCCTGAAGCCGCGCACCTGTCCGGGTGCCATGATCTCGTCGAGCCAACCGCGTTCTGCGTGATGCGCGCAGTGCCGCCGATCACGATGCGGACGGGTCCGTGAGCGCGCCGCTGCTCCGTGTCGATGGTGTCACGAAGACGTTCGTCGGACGTGCGGCGGTCGAGACGCTCTCCTTCGACGTGCGGCCCGGCGAGGTGTTCGCACTGCTCGGTCCCAACGGTGCGGGCAAGACCACGACCGTGCGCATGCTGGTCGGCATCATCCAGCCTGACGCGGGCCGCATCACGTTTTCAGTGAACGGCGCGACGGCGCCGACCATGCCACCGGAGTTGACCGGCTACCTTCCCGAAGAGCGCGGGCTGTATCGCGAGATCTCCGTGCAGCGGACGCTTGTCTACTTCGGCATGCTGCGCGGCATGGACCGGCGTGAGGCGGCTGCCCGCGCATCGGAATGGCTCGAGACGATGGGTCTGAGCGATCGCAGCGCTGAGCGGCTCGATGCGCTGTCCAAGGGCAACCAGCAGCGCGTGCAGCTGATCGCGGCCGTGCTGCATCGTCCGCGGCTGGCCATTCTGGACGAGCCGTTCACGGGCCTCGATCCGCTCAGCCAGGAGTTCTTCCTCGAGCTGGTCCGCGAGCTGAAGGGCGCCGGCACGACGATCATCCTGTCCGCCCATCAGATGGACCTGGTGGAACGGGCGGCGGATCGCGTGCTGCTGCTGAATCGCGGCCGGGAGATCCTGTCAGGCTCGGTGCGCGAGATGCACGAGCGCCTGGATGCAAGGCCCCGGCTCTGTCTGACGCTCGAGGCCGACGCCGACGACGCAGTGCTCGAGCAGGATGAGGACGTGCAGGAACTGCGCAGGGATGGCGACGACGCGCACGTCACGCTCCGTGCGCGCAGCAGCATGCCGTCGTTCCTCGCGCGCGTGATGGGCCGGCTGCCGGTGCGCAGCATCGCCACGGAATCACCTCGCCTGCATGATGTGTTCGTGCGCGCAGTGCGCGAAGATGATGCACGTGCGGCCGCAGAGGCTTCATGACGCACGCACGCCAGGCGTGGATCGTCGCCTGCTGGGAGTTCCGGCGCTATTTCAAATGGAAGGACCAGATCATCGGTATTGCGTTCTTCCTCGGTCTGAGCGGATTTGCATGGTTCGCCGGCTGGCTGGGAACGCGCAACGATGGCAACACGGTGACCATCGCCGTCGCGGGTACGCGGCCGGCGGCCGGTGGCCGCGTCGCCTTTGTGCCCGCCGCAGCGACGGATTCGGCGCGCGTGCACGCGCTGCGAGCGGGCGCTGTCAATGGCATGCTGGTGCAGCAGGCGGACGGGGTGTGGGAGCTGTTGGTCGAAAAGGAGCCGACGTATCGCGCCGAGCTGGCTCGGCTGCTGAGTGATGAGCTGCGCCGCGAGCGACTCGCCGGGACGGGACTGACGGAAGCGGATCTCGCGCGACTCCTCGAGCCGGCACGCATCGAGGTCAGGTTCGTCGATCGGCAGCGCGGTGACCGCGGCCTGGCCGAAAAGGTGGCGGCCGGCACCGTGATCTTCATCATGACCATGGCGGTGTTCAACAGTCTCGCCTACCTGCTGACCGGCATCACATCCGAGAAGCAGACACGGGTCACGGAATGCGTGGTGTCGGCGATCTCGCCGCAGGCATGGATCGATGGCAAGGTGCTGGGCATTGCCGGCTTCACGCTCGTTTCCGTCGGCAATATGGTCGTCGGTGCCCTGGTTCTTGCATTTGCGGCGCAGTTCGTATGGGATTTCCCATGGCCGGAAGGTGCCGTCCGCGCCGGCGTGCTCATCACGCTGCTGCTCTTCGGCGTGCTCGGCCTGCTGCTCTGGAATTCCTTCTTCGCCGCTGTCGCGGCGACGATCAGCGATCCCAACACGTCGACGCGGACCTCGCTGATGATGGTGCCGCTCATTCCGGTCGTGATGTCGCTTGCCGTGCTGCGCGATCCGGATGCACTGCTCTCGAGGTTTCTCGCCGTGTTCCCGCTCACCAGTGCGCCGGCGCTGCCCATGCGCCTGGTGCTCTCGGATCCGGGCCTGCTCGAGATCGGCCTGGCTGTACTGCTGCTGGCCGGCGCGATCTGGCTCATGCGCAGGCTTGCGGGCGGCATCTTCGAGATCGGCATGCTGCTCTACGGCAAGGAACCGACACTGCGCGAAATGGTTCGCTGGGCGCGCAGAGTGTCGTGAGCGTTGTCGACCGGCGCCGGACTCAGGGGAAGACACCACGGCTGAGCTTGGCCTCGGTGACGCGGGCAATACCCTCGACGAGCGCGGCCGTGCGCATGTCGAGGCCGCCCGCGTCCGCCCGTGCCGTTACCCGCTGGAACGCGCTGCGCAGTGCTCGTTTCAACCGGTCGTTGATCTCTTCCAGCGACCACATGTAGTTCTGCGTTCCCTGCACCCATTCGAAGTAGGAGACCGTGACGCCGCCGGCATTGGCGAGGATGTCAGGCAGGATGAGGATGCCGTTGTCGGTCATGATCTCATCGGCTTCCAGGCTGGTCGGGCCGTTGGCGCCTTCGGCCAGTATGCGGCATTGGACGCGTGTGGCATTGGACTGGTCGATCTGGTTCTGCAGTGCGCAGGGCGCCAGAATGTCGCAGGGCAGCTCGAGCAGCTCCGCATTGCTGACCCTTTCGGCATCGGGGAACCCCTCGAGTACGCGGTTTTCCGCGACGTAGCGCTCGAGTTTCGCGACATCGAGTCCGTTCGAATTGTGCAGGCCGCCGCTCACATCACTGACGGCAATGACCCGGGCGCCATCATCGGCGAGGAATCGTGCGGCATGACTGCCGACGTTGCCGAATCCCTGGATGGCGGCGGTCGCACCGTTCAGGTCGAGACCGATCCGCCGGGCGCCTTCCTCGATGACATCGACGACGCCGCGGCCGGTCGCTTCCTTGCGGCCGAGCGAGCCGCCCAGCACCACCGGCTTGCCGGTCACGACGGTCGGTACCGAGAAGCCGACCTGCTGGCTGTAGGTATCCATCAGCCAGGCCATGACCTGCTCATTGGTGCCCATGTCGGGCGCTGGAATGTCCTTGTCCGGGCCGATGATGGGAAAGATCTCCGATGTGTAGCGGCGTGTCAGGCCCTGCAGCTCGGCGCGCGAGAGGTGAGTGGGATCCACGCGCACGCCGCCCTTCGCACCGCCGAAGGGCAGCTGCATGATCGCGCACTTCCACGTCATCCACATGGCGAGCGCGGAGACTTCGCCGAGCCCGACATCCGGCGCGTAGCGGATGCCGCCCTTCGTCGGGCCCATGGTCAGCACATGCTGGACGCGATAGCCGAACACGGTCTCGACCTGATCCCGATCATCGCGACGGAACGGGAACGAGACGACCATCGTGCGCTGCGGAAAGAGCAGCCGCTGCAGCACGTTGTCGTCCAGATCCATCAGGTGGGCGGCCTTGAGGAACTGCTGCTGCGCAAGCTTGAACATGGGCGAGTGCCATTCGCCGCTGCGCGCGTGTGCGCACTGGATCGCGTAGCGGACGGCGCGAATGATGCCCGGTGGATTGATCTTGCCTTTGACGAGGTAATCGTGGGCGCCGGTCTCGACGGCGAGCGCCGCCAGCATCGTGTCGTCGATCGAGGTCAGCACGACGATCGGAACATCGCCCACGTGCATGCGCATCCGTGCCACCGTGTCCAGCTCGGTGCTGTCGGGCAGGAACAGGTCGAGCAGCACGCAATCGATGCCGCCCTGGCGGATGCGCTCGATCGCGTCGGCCAGCGAGCCCGCGGACGTGATGCGGAAGGACGGACTCCTCGAGCCAGCCAGCAGAGCCTCGAGAAAACGTGCCTGGACCGGGCTGTCCTCGACGACCAGGACGTGGACACGATTGTCGGACATCGTGCATGCTCCGCATTGTACGAGGATGTGTCAGTGACGCCGCAGTGCGGCGGATGATCGCACGCTATTGGCGTTCGCCGCTGCCCACGATGATTGCCGCAATCGTGCGGCCCGCCCAGCTGAACACCGATTCGAACGTGCCCTTCGTCTTCGTGCGTGCGCCTTCGCGCGGCACGCCCTGACCGCTGGCGATCACGACGATCGTACCCGTGCCATCGTCGATCTCGTAGGCACCGATACCGAGCAAGCCGGCCGAACGCGTGACGGTGCCTTCGACCTGGACCGTACGGCCGTCGTAGCGCTGCGGCTCATCGAGCAATCTCCCGATCGGAACGGTGGTGGCGCAGCCGGCCAGGACGAGAGCGAAGGCCGCGGCCGGGACCAGCCGGCCAGCGGACCGCACAGCGGGCGTAACAGTGGCTTTCATGATCGGCCTCCGTCGTCTGAGTGGTTGTCATGGCATGCCGGCGGACAGCCGATCGTCACAGTTCATCTGACCCCTGCGATTGCGGTCGGGCCGCCGCTACCCGGACGCACCCGCATCCGCGGGCCGGCCGGACCGGCCGTCAATTCGACACCAGAGCGAGTCTGAACCCTATGCCAGGCAAGCGCAACATCGATGTGGCCCGCCGCATCCTGATCCTCGGGGCCGGCCTCATGCTCGGCGGCGGCTGTTCGACGGTCAGCATGGAGCGGCCGGCCGAGCTGGCGGCCAACGAGGCGCACGCCGTGTCCAGCCGCCAGGGCTGGACGGCGACGCAGTCCGTCCGCTTCGCCAGCTGGGAGGCGAAGAGCATCGACCGGTCGTGGACCCGGGGCAACGATCTCCGCATCAGGGGCGGCATCGTCGCGGCCGGCTTCACGACCGGCTACCGCTTCGAGCGCGACGGTCGTGCCGTCGCCGCCGTCGACGTCATGAACGATGGCAGCGTCTGGTTCCATGCGGGCGCCGATGCCGGTGCACGCGCGGTGATTGCGGCCGCCGCGGCTGCGCTCCTGCTGCTCGAGGACCTGCGCGCAACGCTCTGAACCGCCGCTCGCCGGCCGGCGAGCGGCGCCGCGCCGGCGAGTCGGTCCCGCAGCGCGTGCAGGTGCGGCCGTGTCGACCTAGATTGGGGCGGCAACCCTGGTGTGACGTTCCTCAAGCTCCGCTTGCCGTGGAATTCCTCGTCCTGAGCGGCACCGACGTTCGCGTCCTGCTGCCCGTGCCTCGCTGCATCGACCTGATGGCTGATGCGTTGCTGGCACTCGCACGCCACCAGGCCACGGTACCGCTGCGCACCCTGCTCCGGCTTCCCGACCGGAGCGGACTGCTCGGCCTGATGCCGGCGCACTATGCACCGGCCGGCGTCATGGGACTCAAGGCCGTGAGCGTCATGCCGGGCAATCACGGATCACCATGGGACGCGCACCAGGGCGGTGTCCTCGTCTTCGAGACGACCCACGGCTGTCCTCTGGCACTCGTCGATGCATCGGCCATCACGGCGATCCGTACGGCAGCCGTCAGCGGCGTCGCCACCCGCGCACTGGCCCGATCCGACGCGGCCGACCTCGCCATTCTGGGCAGTGGCGTTCAGGCGACGACGCATCTCGAGGCAATGCTCGCAGTGCGCAGTCTTCAGCGCATCCGCGTCTGGAGCCGCAACCGCGGGAACGCCACGTCGTTCGCGGCCGTCGCCGCCGACCGCCACGGTGTCACGGTCGAGGTCTCGGCTTCGGCCCGGGACGCCGTGCGCGATGCCGACATCATCTGCACCACAACGTCCGCGCGCGAGCCGATCCTGCTCGGCGAGTGGCTGGCGCCGGGTGCGCACATCAACGCAGTGGGTTCGAGCGTGCGCACCGCGCGCGAGCTGGACGGCGCGGCCATCGCCTGCTCTCGCCTGTTCGTCGACCGGCGCGAATCGGCGCTCGCCGAGGCTGGTGACTTCCTGCTCGCCAGGGCGGAGGGCCTGGTGGCGGACCTGCACATCGTGGGTGAGCTGGGCGAGGTCCTCGCGGGCGACGCCGCCGGCCGGCTGACCGCGCATGACATCACGTTGTTCGAGTCGCTCGGACTCGGCGTCGAGGATGTCCTTGCCGCGTGGTTCGTCCAGGACGCAGCACGGGCGCAGGGCCGGGGGAAGGTCGTTGCACTGGGCGGCGAGCGCCCGTGAGTATGCTGCGTCCGGTACGTCTCGAAGAAGCGCACGCGGCCGCCGCGCGTATCCGCGACCACGCCCTGCGAACACCGCTGTTACGGCTCGCTCTCGACGATGCGGCCGCCGGCATCTGGGTCAAGCTCGAGAACCTGCAACCGATCGGGTCGTTCAAGATCCGCGGCGCAGGCAACGCCATGCTGCAGGCGGAGCCCGCCCGCCTCGAACAGGGCGTTTACACGGCCAGTGCCGGCAACATGGCACAGGGCGTCGGCTGGATGGCGCGCGCGCTGGGCGTTCCGTGGCGGGTCATCGTGCCTGATCGTGCGCCGCAGACCAAGCTCGACGCCATCCGGCGGCTGGGCGGTGAGACCATCGTGCTGCCCTTCGAGGACTGGTGGCGCGTCCTCGAGACGCACGGCTATCCCGGTCTCGACGGCGTGTTCATCCACCCCGTCAGCGACCAGGCCGTCATGGCCGGCAACGCGACGATCGGACTCGAAATCCTGCAAGACCTGCCCGATGTCGACACGATCGTCGTACCGTACGGTGGCGGTGGATTGAGCTGCGGCATTGCAGCCGCGGTGCGTGCGCTGAAGCCGGACGTCACCGTCCTGGCCGCAGAATCGGAGAGCGCGGCGCCCCTGCGCGCTGCGCTGGACGCCCGCCAGCCGGTCATGGTCCCGCACACGCCGAGCTTCGTCGACGGCATCGGCGGGCGCAGCGTGCTGGCGGAAATGTGGCCGCTCGCCCGCCAGCTGCTGCACGGCACGCGTGTCGTCGGGCTGGACCAGATCGCGGCGGCCATCCGGCTGCTCGTCGAGCGGCAGCACGTGGTCGCGGAGGGTGCCGGCGCAGCCGCCGTCGCCGTCGCACTCGCCGGCATGGCCGGCAACGGCCGCGTTGCGTGCGTCGTTTCCGGCGGTAACATCGATGCAGCGAAGCTGGCCACGATCCTGTCGGGTGCAATGCCGTAGCGAAGGCGGCTGCATCCGGGCAGCAGAACGGACGGAGAGGTCGGTCCATGAGCGGGCAGGATTCCACCATCCTCGTGGTCGAAGACGACAGAGTCACCCGTCACTTCGTCTGCGAAGTGCTGCGCGGGCTGGGCAACGACGAAATCCTGCAGGCCGACAACGGTCTGGAAGCGAAGGCAATCCTCGAGTCCCACGATGTCGACCTCGTCATCACCGACCTCATCATGCCCGGCCTCGACGGTCTCGGCCTCATGCGCTGGGCCGGGGAGCACCGGCCGGCGCCGCGCTGGATCGTGCTTTCCGGCGTCGACACGTTTCGTGCCGCCATCGAAGCCCATCAGCTGGGCGTGATCGATTTCCTCTCCAAACCGCTGGCGCCCGAAGAACTCGAGGTGACGGCTCGCAGTGCGCTCGATCACCTGCGCCTGCTGCGCGAGCGCGAACGCCTCTTTACCGAGCTGGAACACGCCAACCGGCAGCTTTCGCAGCAGGTCGTCGAGCTGGAGGCAAGGTCGGACGTGATCCGCCGCGATCTCCAGCGCGCCGAGGTCATCCAGCGCGCTTTGCTGCCCGCCACACCGCCCGATCTCGAAGGGTTCTCGCTCCAGGCCGTCTACCGGCCCGGATTGCACGTGGGTGGCGATCTGTACGACGTGGTCCGCATCGATGAGCGACGCGTCGCCTTCGTCGTCGCCGATGCGACCGGCCACGGTGTCGCATCCGCCATGCTCTCCGTCCTCTTCAGCCGACGGCTGTCGCTCCGTGATGAACGCGCTTCGCACTCACCGGCGCGCGCCCTCGAACGGGTCAATGACGCGCTCATTCAGGATCGCGTCGGGCCCGGCCTCTTCGTCACCGCCGTCCTTGCCCTGCTCGATACCGGGACACGCCAGCTCACGCTCGCATCCGCAGGCCATCCACCGGCGGCGCTGCGCGCCGCGGGTACGACGACGTGGTTCCCGCGCAGCGGACCCGCGCTCGGCCTGGTCGCCCACGCAACCTACGATGAGCACAGCGTGACGCTCGATCATGGAGACCGGCTGCTGCTCTTCACCGATGGGCTGTTCGACGATGGAGGCGCCGCCCTGCGCTCGCGCATCGACGCTCTGCTCGCGCAGCCGGAGACCATCGATTGTGCGCGACTGGCGGCGCTGCTCGAACCACCGGCGGCAACTGCCGGCGATGCGGAGCGCGATGATGCGACACTCCTGCTGCTCGACGCTGCACCCGGCGCGTCCCGCTTCGACAACGGCCATGATGATGGTGCCGCCGCGCGGCCCGCGGCTGCGCCCGCGACGATCTGGTATGGCGAGGGGAACGAGCGAAGCTGGATCGCCGTGCGCGGGCGCGGCCGCTGGACCGATTGCCAGGCGTTCCATGAAACCGTCTGCGGCCTGCTCGATGAAGGATTCAGCGTCGTCGTCGATCTGTCCGATTGCGACTATCTCGACAGCACGTTTCTCGGCACGACGCACGAACTCGTCTGCCGTGCTCTCGACACCAACCGCGCTCCGCTCGTCCTCAATGGCGTGTCGGATTCCGTGCGTGACGCCTTCGCCGAGCTCAGTATGGATCGCGTCCTCGCCTGCGTCAGCGCCGAAAGCGGAGCGCCGCCCGAGCTCCACCCGCTCGGCTACGACGCCGATATGCCGGGCAGCCGGCTCCGACTGCTGCATGCCCACGAAGCCCTGTCCGCATTGAGTGCAGCCAATCGCGAGCGATTCAGCGGGGTGACCGACGTGGCGCGCGCGCGCATCGCCGATGCGGCCAGATCAGCGCAAGCCATGCGGGCGCCCTCAGACCGGACGCGGCCGACCGGTGAGTCGTCGTGATCGGGCCGTGGCCACGCGCTCCGCCAGCCGCTCCGTTTCCGCCGCCGCAACCCGCCGGCCCAGCGACGTCAGGGCGTAGTAGCGACGGCGCGCATCATCCAGTGCCGGGTCCGGCCGCTCGTCCAGCTCCTCGACCAGGCCGCCTTCCACCAGTCGTGCTATCGCACGATACAACGTGCCCGCGTGAAGGCTCGTCCGTCCGTCCGTGCGCTCCTCGATGTCCTGCAGGATCGCGTACCCGTGCACACTGCCGGGTGCAAGACTCAGCATCACTTCGAACGCGACCGGCGTCAGCGGAAGAAAACTCGCGGGGTCCGGCTCCGGCTTCGGCTTGCGCGACGGCACGGCATATCTCCTCTCACGCGACCATTCGATGACGCGGGGACGCGGGCGATGACGCGGGAGATATACGCGTTGGGCACATAGTGCGCAACGGCGCGCACAGGTGAGCAGATGAAGCGGGCCGACGCCTCCGTGAACGATGCTCAGGATCGGCCGGCGTCGGCCATGCGGACGGTCAACGAGCCGGAACAGGTTCGCTGTTCACGGCCGAAGAAATCCAGTGTCCATTCGCCTTCGAGTGCACCACTCGTGTCGAGCCCGACGGTGCGGCTGTCGGGGTTCACGATTCCGATACGAAGGCCGCTGTCTTCCGGTGCCGTCACGGAGCCAATGGCGCCGAGCGAGTCGGGAACCATCCAGGACAACGTGATGGGCTCCTGCTGTACGCTCACGGTATCGGGCGTGAGCGTGGCAGTGCAGCGTGTCGCCTCAACGGGCGACGCTGGCGGCAGCCGGGTGCGCGGCAGTGCGGCCAGAGCCACGACGACCAGCGGCACCACGACGGCCAACGGCCTGCCGATTCTTGCTGCGATCGACTTCATATTCCACTCCTGCTCGAGACTCCATTCTCGTTGCAGGAAGCGTCGGCCCGCATCGGGAGAAACAGAGCAAGCATTGTACCAGTGCCGTAGATCGCACGCCGGCCGGCTGCGCCATCGTCCTGCCGACCATGTCCGGCTGCCCGCCCGGCAGGTGACCGCTCGTACGGGAGGACGTGTAGTGGAAATCTGCAACGGGCCATGGCAATCTGCGAACCGCAGAGAAGTGATTCCCGCACGCGCATCTTCGCATTGCACGACAGACGCCCGCGTCGCATCAACTTTGTGGATACACATCCGACATTCAGAGAGAGGGCACTGACGCCGCCGGTGCCAGCCACGCAGGTGAGATGCGGCGAACGTTCGTCGACGCGGACGAACTGGGTGAACGAAGGAATCGAACGGTCACCGGGTGGGCACCGCGAGAACAGGAGACAGGATGTTTCGGGTCAGGAGTTACGGGAGTCGCATGGCGGTGCTCGCGACGCTGGTCGTGGCGGCGGGCTGTGCAACGACGACATCACCGGGAGCGCAGCGTCGGGCCCGCGTGGCGGATGCAGCGCAGACGGTCCGCGTCGTCGTCGAGAATCACAACTGGATGGACATGAACGTCTACGTGCAGACGGAGTCGGGCGCGCGGTTCCGCGTGGGTAGCGTGGTGACCGGTCAGACACAGGTGTTCACGCTGAGGACCAACAGGCTCGGCACCAGTGACGCGATCCGGCTGATCGGCGATCCGATCGGCAGCTCGTTGCTCAGTCAGACGCCGCTGCTCCCCGTGCGGCCGGGTGTCACGGCCTACTGGCGCATCGGGAATGCGGAGTCGACCTCGTTCTACCAGGTCCGCTAGCAGTACAGCAGTGCGACAGCAGTACGACAGCAGTACGAAAAGAGGCGACGCCGGATCGACCGGCGCCGCCTCTTTTCTGTGTGGCTCGTGTCGATCCCCGGTGCAGCGTGTCCGTCGGTGCACGGAACGACGGGGGGAAGAACTCGTTCTAGTGCTGGATCGCTCCGATCGGAACGCGCCGGCCACGGGCATCGAGCGCGATCGGCACGATGCCGAGTGGCGCTTCCTTCATTTCGATGGCGTGCTGTGGTTCGCCCGTGGCATCCTGCGCGGCATCGGAGATACCCGCACTGTAGCCGTCTGCGGCATCGACGTTGACGGTGTAGCCCATGTCGGCGAGTGCGCCGATGGAGACGTCGCTCAGCGGATTGTGCGACAGGTTGAGCCAGCCGGTCATCAGCTCGTTGGTGAGCACGCTCTCGCGCCAATGTCCATCGCGGGTGCCGGGACCACCGGTGTTCTCGACCGGCACGGGTGAGCCGGTGTAGCCGAAGCCGCCACTGCCATGGAACGCGGCGACGGCCTGCGGACCGGTGAAATGCGGATCGGTGCCGCCGGCGCCGACGAGGTGCGATCCCCACCGTGTGCCGATGCCGACGATGTGGCCGATCTCGTGCGCGATGACATCGCCGAGGCGGCCGTTGGCTTCGAGGAATGCGAGGTCGTCGGAGTCGAGATTCATGACGCCGATGACCGGCAGGCCGCCGGCGGAGCGGACGACGCAGGGGCCAGCCGAGCCGAGCACATTGCCGGGCCCGTCGATGGGGGCGACACGGACGAGGATGAGCAGATCGTCGATCGTCTGGCCGATCGCCGGATGCACCATGCCGCACGCATTGGCGGGCAGGGTCACGGGCACGTTCGGCAGGTCGCCGGTAATGGCGTTCGCCCAGCGGCCGGCAGCGACGTAGAACTCCGACTGCATCGACAACGTCACGCCGGTCGTGAAGCTGATCTGAATATCGTAGCCGCCCGTAGCCGGTGTACCGCCCGGCCCGCCGGTGCCGGGGCCGCCCGAGCCGCCGGCGGCCGTGGCGGTCGCCGTGAAGGTGAGCGTGCCGACACCGTCGATGGTGGCGGTGAGCGTGTTCGCACCCTGCGTTGCGCCCAGCTTCCAGCTGACGACTGCGGCGATGCCGGCATCATCGGTCATGGTCGTGCCACCCGTGACGACACCGCCGGCATCGGCGGCGAACGTGACGTCCACACCGCTCACGCCGTTGCCGTGTGCATCGAGCACGCGCAGGGCGGGTGCAACGCTGACTTCCGTGTTGACGGCCGCGCTCTGCGCATCACCGGTGTGCTTCAGCATGGAGGCCGGCTCGGCCGCCAGGCCGGTCGCCGTGAAGACGGCCTGGGCCGGCAGTCCGGGAAGCGTCGCCCGCAGCGTGTTCGTGCCGGCGCGGGTGCCGAGCGTCCAGCGGCCGACCCGCGCAATACCGGACGGATCGCTCGAGGACGACGCGAACGTGCTCTGCGTTGGGTCCACGGCGCCGCTGCCCGAACCGACTTCGAAAGCGACGTCGATGTTGGAGACCGCGTTGCCGAATTTGTCGACCACGCGAACGGTCGGCGCATCGGCCACAGCCGTAGCGACCGTCGCGATCTGACCGTTGCCGCTCACAATCGACAACCCCGCTGCCGGACCCGGCAGTGCCACGGCGCGAAGTGCGACGGCATGACCGTCGTCGAGCTTCGCCTCGAGCGATTGCTCGCCTGCCGTCGTGCCCAGCGTCCACCTGCCCGGCGATGCCATGCCGTTCTCGTCAGTGGACGCCAGTGCCTGCACGACACTGCTGCCGCTCGCTGCGTTGAAGCGCACCAGCGTCGCGGCCACGGCGTTGTCATGTGCATCCGTCACCCGCACGACCGGCGCCTGCGCCACCGCGCCGCCCACGATGGCGGTCTGCTCGTCGCCCGCCACGATCGTCAGGTTCGCCGCTTTGCCCGCTCTCGCAGTCGCCGTGAAGACCACCGGCGCGAGACCGGACACCGTCGCGCTCACCGTGTTGCGGCCGGCGCGCGGGCCCAGCGTCCACTCGACCGCGCTGGCCTGGCCGCTCGCATCACTGCGCGCGTTCGACGTCGCGACCCCGCCCTCGCCTTCCACCACCGTGAACGTGACCTGAACGTCCGCCATCGGTCGCGCACGCTGATCCAGCACGCGCACCGTCGGCGCAATCGCGACACGGCCCGCGGCGTCACCGCTCTGGGCCGAACCCGCAATCATCTCCAGTTCCGCCGGAACCGCCGGTTCCGTCGAATCCTGGCAGGCGCTCGCAATCAGCAATGAAGGGACGAGGATATGAACGAAATGGCGCCCCACACGGCGCGCCCGGTTTCCGGCATCGGAAAGGTGCATTCGAGGCTTCTCGCTGCTTCTTCAACCACGTGCCATGCGCCCGCGAACCTCTGCGTCGGGGCGTTGCGCACGCGCGATACGCCGGTTCCCGAGTGCAATCCCGACGCCGTAGCGGGGACCCCGGCGCGGGGTGGTTGCGGGCTTGCTGCGCGAGCCTGTAAGAAATTGTCAATCAATGACCTGGATGGTGTTGCAGAATGCAAGACCGGGGGCCGCTCGCCGATTCAAGTCGGGCCGCCCCCGGATGCATGGTCAGGAAGTAGTCGCCAGCCGAAAAACGTTCGCGGCGCTGGCACACCGCGTTCAGTTCATGTACGCCTCCTCGAACATCTCGCCGGAAAGAATCCGGTCCCATGCGAGTGCACGGGCAGGGAACACGAAGACCGGCACGTTGGCGCCGCGGATGACCTTGTCGGCGACACTGCCGAGCAGGGTGCGCGCGACGGGCCCGCGAGCGTGGGTGCCGATCACGATGAGATCGGCATTGATCTCGGCGGCGCGCTCGAGAATCGCTTCCGCCGGACTGAAGACGGCAATGACGTCGCGCTCGATGACGGGCCAGCTGTCGTTGGCGCGTCTGGCCTCGCGCTCGAGATAGGTCGAGCCCTCGTCCAGTTTCGCATCGAGCACGTCGACGTCGAAGTGTTGCTCGGGCACGTACGTCGACGTCGTGAGAATGGGCGCAATGATGACGCGCATGAGGGTGCAGCGGGCCTTGTTGGTGCGCGGCAGTTCGGCCGCGCTGTCGAGAGCAGCCTCGGCGACACGCGATCCATCCATGGCGACCAGGACATTGGCGAATGCATCGACCGCACGCGGCTGCGACGGCGCGGCCGGCGGACGGACGAGCAGGATGGGCACGCGCAGACGACGCAGCAGCTTGTCGGTATTGCTGCCGAGCCAGGCACGGTGGAATCCGCCTCGCCCGTGCGTGGTCATGACGACGAGGTCGATGTCGGCGCGTCGCACGTAGTGCGCGATCTCAGCCGCGACATTGCCGTACACGAGTGCGGTGGTGACAGACACACCATGCTCGATGCCGAGACGTCGTGCGACCGACTCGATGTAGTCACGCTCCTCATTGACCAGGCGCGAATCGAGAGCGGTCTCGAAGACGAACATGGCCGGCCGCACGGCTTCCGGCCGGATCGCATCGTGCACATGGACCAGATGAACGGTTCCGCCCGACCTTTTGGCCACGGCAACCGCGAGCGGCAGCGCGTGCTCGGAGAAGCCGGATCGATCGAGCGGTACGAGAATGCGGGTGAACACGGTTGCCTCCAGTCGATGGGTGCAGGGCCACCGTATGCAATCTGCGGCATCCGCTGGTACGGATCTGTCGCCGGAGGGCGTACAGCGTGTCGGAGGATGCCGGGCATGCGGTTGCGGCTGCGCAGCACGTCGGGGCGCGCCGCCGGTCCGGATGCGCTATAGTTGTCGCTATCATGGGTATGTGTTCGGATCGGCCATCGGGCCGGCCAAGGGGACCCATCCCGCCCTCCGTCAGTGTCGCGCGTACGGCAGCGATCGTGCTGGCTGTTGCGTGTGCGGGCGACGGACCGAGCGACCCGCCGGCCGCCGGCGTGCTCGCGGTGACTCCCGATTCCGCTGTCGTGACGGCGATCGGCCAGCCGATCACACTGATGGTCACACGCGACGGCCAGCCGGTCGCGTCCTGGACCCTCACCCCGGGTACGGAGCAACGATGGCTGGATGACCGGGCCGTTGTCGACGCTGCTGAGCTGGCCGCAGCGCGCATCGTGAGCAGTGCGCCGGGTCGGGCCGTCGTACGCGTGAGTGCAGGCAGCAGCAGCGACAGTGTGATCGTGGTCGTACGACCCGGTGCGCCGCTGGTCGTGGATTGGCGACTGCCGGGCGGCCGCACGCACCTGGGCGAGCGTGACACGGTCGCGCTACGCGGCTACGGCATGGACAAGGTCGTGCCGGCGAATCTCGCGATTGCGAACGGCTCAGTCACCGTTCACGCGAAGGACAGCGCCACGCTGCGCTTCACGGTACCGGCGGTGGCGCCGGGTCCGACCTGTGCCGGCGTGGCGCCGGCGCTCGGCCTCGAGCTGAACGGCATTGGCGGAGTCGTGCCGGCCGGGCTCACGCGCATGCGCACGGATGAGGTCGTGCTGGAACGGGGCGAAGCGAAGCGACTGGGTGCGGCTGAAGCGGTGTGCATCCGGTTGGCGCCCGCAGGTGCTGTGCGCTATCTGCTCGCACATGCGGATCCGCGGCTGGTCACGAAAGCGGAGAGCGGCCCCGAATGGCCGTGGCCGGACAGCATGACGATCACGGTTGCGGACCGATCGATTGCGACGAGCGCCGCCCGTCCGATCGACGTGACAATGTCGTCGCGGGCCCTTCCCGCTCACGCACATCCCCCCGCGTTCGAATTGACACACCATACTCCGCACGGGACCGATCCGGCAGCGTCGAGTCAGCCAGCGGGGCGCGTACCGGATGGCTGTCCGTACAGCAACTTCTTCCTTGCCTACTGCCGCTCTGTGCCGTGGACGCCGGGCGAGGTGTTCACGTACTGGCCGGCCGCAACACAACGGCAGCCCGGTCCCGCGCGGGTCATGGCGATACGCGGCAACGTCGTGCTCGCCGTTTTTCTCGCGGACTCGGCGATGCTGGCGCCGAACGCGATGGCGCGCGCCGACTCGGCATTGCTGCACGTGGCCGGCCGCGGTGTGGAACTCTTCCGTCACGTCTTCGGTCTGGCGGGGCCATCGACGACCAGCGATGAATCGGGCCAGCTGCTCGTCGTGCTGGAGCAGTCGAGTGGCTCGTTCGCCAGCTGGTGGCCGGACCCGGCGACCGGTCACGGGCGCTGGGGCAAGGTCGTGATCGGACTCGCACCGAACACGGCGTACACATTTGTGCAGTCGAGTGCGGCCTGGACGCTCGGCATCCAGGCACACGAGATCTTTCACACCTACCAGTTCCGCTGGCGTTTCGATCACGCCGGCCCGTGGATCGGCGCACTGGGCACGGCGTGGGCCGTGGAGGGCGGGGCATCGCTCGTGGGGCTGGAGCTGCTGCGCGAGTTCCTGAACGTGCCGTTCCTGTCCAATTTCACGTTGCCGGCCACGACGTCGGAGAGCGATCCGTTCTTCGAGTTCCTGCTCTGGTCCTACGATGCACGCGATTACACTGCCGGCTACCTCGCCGGCGCCAGCCTGCTGCGGGACCTCGTGCAGCGGCTGGTCGCCCAGGGCGGCCTCGGTCATGACGATGCAATGCGCGAAGTCCTGACCGGTGCACTCGAGGGTTGGCATGGCTTCAACGAGGAAGGCCAGCAGACCGGTGCCGGACTGACCGCGCGCATGCGCCGGTTCCTGGGCAGCCAATGGACGCCACTCGACGCGCTGCTCGACTGGACCATGAGCCAGGCGGCTGACGACCTCACGACGAATCCGCATTACCAGAACCTCACGGTCCGGCAGTCGGCGCCATCCACCGGCACCAGCACGTTCCGTCCACACGCGGTGCTGCAGAACGGGCTCGCGCTCACGGTCCGGCGGCCGCCGGGCACGACCGGCGTGTGGGAGCTGGTGGACGGCAGCGGCGGTTCATTTGCCGCGTCTGCGAGTGTTGCCGGCGTTCCGGCTGTTGCCGGCTGGTTGCTGCTGCGCATCCAGTAATGACCGTACGCGTGCGCGCCCTTCCGACATGAGCGCCGGTCTTGCCCGACAGCTGGCCGGTCCGACTGCGCCCATCCTGTGACCGTTCGCGGACAGCCGTGTGAATGCGGCAGCGTGTCAACGTCATCCTCGACCCGGAGACCTGTCCGCCCGAGCCTGGCGATGGCTACCGCACCGATGTCGCCATCGTGGTCTGGTCAGGCGACGACGTACTCACCGTGCCCTCAGCCGCCCTCTTCCAATAGCGGCGAAAGCTGGCGTGTCTTCGTCGTCGAAGCGGGTCGTGCGGTGCTGCGCGATGTCGAGATCGGCGAGCGCGCGGACGCGCGTACGCAGATCGTCTCCGGCCTCCGGACGGGTGACACGGTCGTGCTGTTCCCGTCCGATGACCTGGTCGATGGTACGCGCGTGCGCGGGGCGGTCGAGGAAGGCAGGCCGTGAACGATCGGCCGGCGACGCCAGCCATGCGATCCGTCCGGCTCACTCGATGATGCCGACCACGACCGACAGCCAGAACAGGCCCGCCATGATCGCCAGGACGAGCGCGAGCCAGCGCTCCCGCCGTACGAGCCGGCGGGCGTAGATCGCGAAGCCCGCGGCCATCACGAACGACATCCCCCGGAGAACCGCGTCGCTGGCGGAGCGTGCGGTCATGACCACCAGGATATACGAAAACACGAAGGCCGCGAACGTAAGCAGGGCCGACAGGAGCTGGCCGATCCAGCGGCGCAGGCGAGTCGGCTGACCGGCCGCGTTCGTTGCATCCGGTCGGCCGCCCGCCGCTCCCGCCTCGCGCACCGGAGTCCCGGCCGCCGGTTTGGCCGCGTGCATCGAGGGGCCGGGCGCGGACGGCGTTCCGGCGAGCGGCGCCGCGCCGTGCTGCGTACGCGTCGTTGCGGCAGCCGACGGATCGATCTCATGGGCAGGCGTCCCGGATTCGCTCGACGAGGATCGTCCGGTCCGCACGTCAGCAACCTGTCCGGACGAGTGACTCCGGGGTTCGCGCGGCGGGTCGGCCGGCGCGGCGGGCGCGGGCGGCGCCAGGGCGCGGAACATGCCGGTTCGCGGCGGTGCGGCAGCCAGCAGCTCCATCGAACGCACGTACTGCTCGGCCGTCATGGTCCCATCGATGAGCGCGTCGGTATCCTCACGTCGCACGCGATCGGCCGTTCGCAGGCTGGCGGTGTCCTTCTCCAGAAGGTCCATCGCCTGATTGTAGAGCGGCAGCGACAGCGCACCCGAAACGCGGTGTTCGAGCAGTACGCGCTGGCGCGCGCGCAATGCCTCGAGCCGGATCGCCTCGTTCCGCTCGCGCTCCGCCTCCTGGCGCGCGCGCCGTTCCGCGATCGCGATCACACCCTGCCGTGCGGATGCGTTGTCCGGGTCGTGTTGCAGGACCTCTCGCCACAGGCGATCAGCACCGTCGAGGTCGTCGCCAGCGACGGCGGCGTTGGCAGCGGCTGTAGCTTCGCGTACGCGAAGCACGGTCGGCGTCACGTATTGGGTCAGATACACGCTGCCCTTCACGAAACCCTTGCGCAGCGGACTCATGCTGCCACCCAGCTCGCGCGCCTGTCGCTCGACATTGCGGTAGACGTACTCGTACAACTCGTCGAGTGTCACGAGGCCGTCCTGGCCCGCATCCGCGCCGCCCTTGAGTCCTTCGATCAGGTAGTAGGTGAAGAGGCCGTGGCCCAGCTCGGCCTTTTCGAGCGCGACTTCGTTCGTCGCACAGGCCGTCACCACCAGCCGGCCCTCGCCGCCGAGCTGGTCGAGGAACTCGTCCGTGACCGTCGCACGCATGCCGTAATCGGATGAACCGAACGTACGGCCACCCGCGACGCCACTGTAGCAACTGTCAATGAAGAAGATGACCTGACTCGTATCGATCCAGTCGAAGAACTTCTGCACGTCATCCATCGGGATCGCACTGGAGCGCAGGTCGTCGGCCAGCGCGTCGTGCGGCAGCAGATACTTCTCGAGGCCGTCGCTCGATCGGGTTCGGGCGTTCATCACGGGTGCGCCGTGACCCGCGAAGAAGATGCAGACGGTATGGTCCGCGGATGCGCGGCGCGGCAGCTCGGTGCCGATCGCGGAACGGATACGTCGCTCCGTCGCATCGTCGTCCAGCAGCAGCGTGACGTTCTCAGGTCGGAAGCGCCCGAGTGCCGGGTCGGTCAGGACGTCGTGAAACGCTTTTGCGTCGGCGGTCGCATACCGGAGATCGGGGATGCGCGGATCCACGTAGCGATTGATGCCGATGACGACGGCGTGCGCATCATCACGGAACCCGGCTGACGCCGGCATGCGCCGTCCACCCGGCTGCGGGCGGGTTCCGGCGGGGTCCGGAATCGGATCCAGGTCGCGTTGGCCCACGACGGCCTCCCATGGCAGGTCCACGCACGCGTCGGACGCACCTTCGAGTCCCGCCCGTGAACCTGAGCCTTCAGCGCCGCAGACACAAGCGGCATCGTCGCGGTGTTCGCGCTCCACCGGCCATGGCGCGGTTGCGGTACAGGCCGCTTGCGGTTCAGCGCACGAGCGCGGGCCGTGCGCCGCCGAGCGCAACGCCGAGTGCGAACGTCACGCGCTCGAGCGTCTCGCGCCGGCCCGGCTGGCCGAGTCGCATCTCATCGATGTCGTATGCGAACCGGGCTGTCAGCGGCGGGTCGCCAATGCGCAGTTTCAGTCCGACCTCAGCGCCGCGCGCGTGCTCGAAGACCTCGCCATCATTGACGCTGGCGACGGGCGAGTAGTGCAGAGCGGCATAGGACCGGACGATCGGCGCTATGAGTGCCGTCTCGTAGCGGCCGTGGATGTCGAGGCGGAGCCAGCGGCGGATGCCGTTCGGTCGTTCGCGCACGATGGCAATGCGCAGCAGGCCGGGGCCGGCCGGCTCGCCGTTCGAGTAGGCGCGGGCACGGGGCCCGGCACCCAGGCGCAGGCCGGGCAGCGGGCTCGCATCCAGGCTGACGGCCGCATCGACGAACTGTCGGCCCGTGAACCCGACATTGGCGCGATCGAGCGAGCCCTGCGAATACGATCCGATGAGCGAAAGCCGCTGCCACGTCACACGTCCCTCGGCGCCGTACAGGTAGCCGCGGAACGACGTCGCGTTGCCGGGGAAGTAGCTGTCCAGATCGATGGCGCGGGCGAGGATCGCGAGGGCGAAGTCCGGCTGTGAGGGGTCATCGGCCGACATGGCTTCGACATCACCCGCAGATGCAAGACCGAGCATGCCAGCGGCCGCCAGCGTCAGGGCGACGGGAAAGCGGAACGATGCACCACGGCCATCGAGCGTGACCAGCGTGGGCAGCGCGACCGCGAGCAGGCCACCCCCGACGCCGGCCGCGACATCCACGAACGCGCCTCGATCAGTGGTTTGCGCTCTCATGGCGAGCGTCGTCGAATCGGGACGCGTCTGCGCATGTGCCAGCGAAACGCCCGCGAGCACGAGCGATACGGCGAGACTGGATTCCCTGCGCATGGTCGCAGCTCCGACTTTCGGCGCTGCGGGCCGCAGTGATCGGAGGGACGCAGCGCGGGTGAATGAACGGTGGCGCTGCATCGCGATGGGCCGGCGGATCCGTGAGCAAGGCGCGTGCCCGCTCGACCGGCGCGGCGCCGTACGGCCATGGATCGCCTCTCACCGCGGCGTCTGCCCTTGACGACGGCCGCGCCGCCATGGTCCATTGCGGCGCCGGACGCTCACCCATGGCGCAGTCATGTTGGCCGGCTTCGTGGAGACGGACGTCGTCGGCGGATCCGGCTGGCGCGGGTCTCTCTGGTGTGGGCGAGGCGCACGAAGCGGCAGCGGTTCTGCGACGCCGCGGTGAAGCGGCGCCGGCAGAACGGTCGCGTAACGCGGCCCGCCGTCGTCCGTGCGTGCGCAGACCGGCGGAGACCATTTCCTCATCCGCGAGCATTGCTCATGACCGACCGCACCCGCAACGCGAACAGCACAGTTCGCAGGGCGCACGCGCGCCCGTACGGGATTCTGTGCATCAGCGTGGCGCAGTTCGTCGTCGCGCTGACACTGACACCACAATCCGTGCGAGCGCAGTCGGCCGGGTTCGACGTGATCGAGACGACGATCGCGCAGATCCATACGGCGATGCGGGAAGGCCGGCTGACCGCACGGCACCTCGTACAGCTCTATCTGGACCGGATCGAGGCGTACGACCGGCGCGGTCCGTCGTTCAACGCACTGACACGCACCCACCCGCGCGCGCTCGAGATCGCCGATTCGCTGGACCGCATCTTCGCGCAGACCGGCCAGTTCGCTGGTGCATTGCACGGCATACCGGTCATCGTGAAGGAGAACTACGACACCTACGACCTGCCGACGACGGCCGGCGCTCGCGTGCTGGCCAATTCCATACCGCCCGACGATGCGTTCATGGTCAACCGCGTGCGTGCCGCGGGCGGCATTGTCTTTGCCAGGTCCAACATGGCGGAGTGGGCGTTCAGTCCGCTGGAGACGATCGGCTCCGCACTGCCCGGCTACACGTTCAATCCATACGCGCTGAATCGCGTGCCGGCGGGCTCGAGCGGTGGCACGGCCGCAGCCGTGGCGGCGAATCTCGGCGCCGTCGGCCTGGGCACGGACACCGGCAACTCGATCCGCGGTCCATCATCGCATGCCGCGCTGGTCGGCATCCGGTCGACGATCGGACTCACCAGCCGCGACGGCATCATCCCGCTCTACCTCGAGCGGGACGTCGGCGGCCCGATGACGCGGACGGTCGAGGACGCCGCCCGCATGCTCGATGTCCTGGCCGGCCAGGATCCCGCCGATCCGGCGACCGCGGCAAGCGCAGGTCACATTCCGCCGACGTACACGTCGTTTCTCGACCGGAACGCACTGCGCGGTGCCCGGTTGGGCGTGGTGCGACGGCTCTCCAACCGTAACGGCGCACACCCGGAAGTCATCGCGCGCTTCGAGGAAGCGATTGCGGAGCTGCGCAGGCAGGGCGCCACCGTCGTCGACTCGATCGACATGTGGGTGCTCGATTCCGTGCGCGTCACGCTCTGCTCCAGCTTCAAGCGCGATCTCGAAGCGTACCTGGCGACGCTCGGTGCGAACGCACCGGTTCGCACGGTCGAGGACATCCTGGGTACGCGCAACGGATTCCATCCGTCGGTCGAACAGCGACTGCGCGGCTCGCTCAACGACTCGACGGCCGGTGATCCGCAACGCTGCCGGCGGGCGCAGGAAACGAAGCAGGCATTCCAGGCGGGCCTGCGCAGCATCATGGCGACACACCGGCTGGACGCATTGATCTACCCGACCTGGGCGAATCCGGCGCGACTCGTGGGTGACCTGACGACACCGGCGGGCGACAACAGCCAGGAGCTTTCACCGCGCTCGAACTTCCCGGCCATCACCGTGCCCATGGGATGGGTGCTGGACAACTCCGTGCCGGTCGGCCTGCAGATCCTGGGCGATGCGTGGTCCGAGGGCCGGCTGTTCGCGCTGGCCTTCGCCTACGAGCAGGCGACCCATCATCGCCGGCCGCCCGCCAGTGCACCCGCACTCGTTGCGACCGGTCGCTTGCGCTGAGGCGCTACTCGCGCAGCGCGTCGATCGGGTCGATACGCGCGGCCCGCAGCGCGGGCAGCAGGGATGCGATGGCCGAAACGGCGAGGAAGAGCAGGGTGATGCCGGCGAAGGTGAGCGGATCCGTCGCCGCCACACCGACCAGCATGGTCTCGATCACGCGCGTCAGCAGGATCGCGCCGGTCACACCCAATGCAATGCCGATCAGACTGAGCCGCAGTCCCTGACCCACGACCATGCGCAGGATGCTGATCTCCTGCGCACCGAACGCCATGCGTACGCCGATCTCGGCGGTGCGCTGTTTGACGGCGTATGCGAGCACGCCGTAGAGGCCGATCGCTGCGAGAGCCAGCGCGATGGCGGCGAAGGTGCCGATCAGCGTGAGCGCGAAGCGCGTCGGCGCCATCGCCCGGTCCACCAGATCGCTCATGGGCCGCACGTCGGCGACCGGAATGCGCGCGTCCAGCACGGCGACCTGGTCGCGGATCGGACCGACCAGACCGAGTGGATCACCGGTGACGCGCATCACCCAGTACATCCCGAAGTCGCCCGCGTAGCCGCGCGTGAAGTAGATCGTCTCGCGTCCGACCCGGGCCAGGTCCTCGCTGCGCTGGGGCCGGACCACGCCAATGATCTCGACCCACACCGGATCGGGCGTTACCACGCGCACGAGGATGCGCTCACCGATCGCGGACCGGGCCGGGAACGCCTTGCGGGCAAGCTCTTCGTCCACCACGACGACCGCCGCTGCCGTCTGGTCATCCGCTGCGGTGAACGTGCGGCCCGATAACAACGGTGTTCGCATCGTCTCGAAATAGCCGGGCAGAACCGTACGATAGTCTGCCTGCTGGAACGCCTGCGGATCGGCCAGCGCCTGCTCCAGACCCCACCGGCCGTTGAACGTGATGCCGCTGAGCGGCATCGGCATTGCCGCACTCACCGATTCGACGCCGGGCAGCCCGCTCAACCGCTGCGACAGCTGATCGCTGAATGCGCGCCGCTCGTCCGCGCCCGGATACCGGCCGAACGGCAACGGCGCATTGAACAGCAGGAGCCCGTCCGCCTGGAAGCCCGGGTCCACACGCTGCAATGTGGCGAACGTGCGCACCATCAGGCCGGCACCGATCAGGAGCACGAGCGACAGCGCGACTTCCGCCACGATCACGCCGCTGCGCAGCAGCCGGTTGGCCACGAGGCCCGGCGTGCGACCACCCTCGCGCAGCACATCGACGATCGCCGGCCGCGATGCGCGCAGCGCCGGCACGATTCCGAACACGACGGCGGCGAGCAGCGTGGCGCCCGCAGTGTACGCGAGGACAGCGGCGTCGAGCGAGATCGTGCCGATCCGCGGCAGCTGTTCCGGCTGCAGGATCAGCAGCACCTGCACGCCGGCCAGCGCGAGACCGACACCCAGCACCATTCCCGCCGCACCGAGCAGCAGGCTCTCGACGAGCATCTGCCGCACCAGCCGCCAACGGTTGCCGCCCACTGCCGCGCGCACCGCCAGCTCGCGCTCGCGCGTCGTCGAACGCACCAGCAGCAGGTTCGCCACGTTCGCGCACGCGATCAGCAGCAGGAACGCCACCGCGCCCATCAGCACGATAAGCACCGGCCGTACCGGCGCCACGATGTCCTCATGCATCGGTATCACGTCAATGCTGTGCCCCGATGTCTCCTTGATCGTGAACCGCGCCCGCAGGTCGGCAGCGACGCGGTCCATGTCCGCCTGCGCACTGGCCAGCGACACGCCCGGCTTCAGCCTGCCGATCACCCGCAGGAACACGTTGTCCCGGTTCGAATTCTCGAAATCGATGCGCGCCGCAACCCATGCACCCACGTTCGTCGACAGCGCAGCCGCTGCCGGCATCAGCAGCTCGAAATCGCGCGGCGCAACTCCCACCACCTCGGCCGGCGCTCCACCCAGATCGATGATGCGGCCGATCACCGACGGGTCACCGCCGTAACGCGTCTGCCACAGACCCCAGTTCAGAATCGTGATCGCATTCAGCTGCGCCGCCGGCGCCGCCTGCACGCCCGCCGGCGGCTGCGGCGCCACATTGTCATCATCCTCCACGAAGTCGCGGCCCAGAACCGGACGAACACCCAGCAGCGAGAAAAAATTCGGCGTCACCAGACCGGTCTCGATCTGCACCGGGTCGCCATCACCCGCCAGCGATTGCGGGAACGTGAACACGCCCGCAAACGCCTCGAACTGCGTCGACAGGCGCCGGTAATCCAGGAAGTCCGGCGGCGAGACCGGAAAGTACGTCACGTTCCGTTGCGTCAGCTCCGTCCACACCAGTACCAGACGATCCGCATCCGCATACGGCAACGGCCGCAGCAGCACGGCCCGCACGACGCTGAAGATCGCCGCGTTCGCGCCGATACCCAGGCCGATCGTCAGCACCGCCGCCGCCGTGAACGCCGGGCTCCGCCGCAACGACCGCAGCCCGTGACGAACATCCCGCATCAGTCCGTTCATGATCCGCACCACCAACGTCGTCGGAGAGATCTCCCTCGCCGCTCCCGTCCCGCCGCCCCCCACAACCAACCGCGCCCATTCCGCCACAACGCCGCGCACGACATCGACCAGTGCGCCCGCCGAAATGCCCAGCACACCCATGATGCTGCCACGCCGTCCCGCCTCACGAACCCGATCCTCGAACAACTTCGCCATTTCGATCGCGTACCGGTCACGGATTCCACGCGGGTACAGCCGCAGCAGCTGCCGGTAGCCACGCAGCAGCATGCCGGTCAGCACGCACTCCATCCGTCGTGCGCTGTCAGGTCGCAGTGCGGCCTCACCACGCCTTCCTTGCAGCGAGCGTTCGGGGTCCGTCGTCGACAGTGCAGATATACGCCCAACGCACATAGTCGGCAAGGGCCGCGGGGTGAACCGGCCGGCGCGGGTCACGGTCGACCCGCGCGGCGCTGCGAATCACCGGCGCCGGGGCGACCGCGCGTTCACTGTGATTGCGTGTCAAATGCCGGGCGATGGAGCTGGAGTCAAAGGTCGGGGAAGTGGCGTCGCGGCGGATTCGGCACGCAGCCTGTGCGCTTCGAACAGCAGAAAACCGAGTGTGGCGCCCCAGGTGAGCGGCAGCAGCACGTTGTTGAGGAGCAGGACGGCAGCTTCAATGTCGGTAATGAGGAGTCGTGGAGCCATCATGCCGCCGAAGCAGGCGAGGGCGAGTGTGCCGGCGATGACGCGGCGGTTCAGTGACGCGGTCGAGACGGCGATGCGGTAGAGCGCGACGGTGGGCAGAATGATGATGAAGTCATCGAATCCGCGATGGTAGGTGAGCATTCGAGCGACGAGCGCGGTGACGCCCATGAGGATCCAGAGATCGACGCGGCGGTGTCGGAACACCCAGACGCCGGTGGCGGTGATGATGAGGAGAGCGAGAGGCAGGAAGAGGTGGTCGGCGCCGGCGAGCAGGCGCTGCAGGTTGGTGTGCGTCGCGTCGAGCTGCACCTCGCTGTCGCCGGCGAGCCAGCCGCGCAGCAGCTGGATCAGACCGACGGGCTGAAACGATGCCGCGAACAGGGTGAGCACGGCGTACCCGGCGATGATGAGTGCTGCGGGCCGGATGCGGCCAGGCACGAGGAACGCGATCCAGAAGAGCGGCACGGAGAGCGTCGGCTTGATGAGAGCAGGCAGGATCACTGCGGAGCCGGTGATGTCGGCGCGCAGGCCGCTGCGGTTCACGAGCACGAGCAGTCCGGCGACGAGCAGAGTGACGACGTGAATGGAGACCTGTCCGGTGGCGAGCGTGGAGTGCGTCGCGTAGCCGGCGAAAGGCAGGAGTGCGAGCCATGCGCGTTCAATGCGCGGGCGACTGCCGTGTTCGCGCCAGAGCAGCCAGGCCAGCCATGCGAGCACGGCGAGCGTCGTCACTGCCCAGATCCACCGTGCAGTCAGCCTGTCGTTCCAGCCGACGAATGGCCAGAACATGGTGTAGCTGGCGGGCGGGTAGACCGCCGATCCCAGACGGCCGTACACCTGTTCTCCGGCGAACCACGCTTCCACCTCGAAGAAGCGCAGTCGCAGGTCGATGCCGCCACGGCGATCCGCAGGTGACACCAGCCGGTACACGCCGTGACCTACCCGCAGCAGTGCCGCCGACACGCTGATGGTGACACCAATGGCGAAAATCATTCGCCCGTAACGGCGCCATGCATCGGCGAGAGCGCGAAGCACGCCACCGGTTTCGGGCCCGTTCGTCGATGCGACGTCGGTCATGCCGGTCCACTCGCCTGCGGGCATCGGGTTCAGGATCGATGCACGCTGCGCTCAGCGCCGACTTCGGGCAAGGCCCTGGTAATTCGCAAGCGAACGACGGGGGCAGTCAGCGGAGCAGAGCGATCTCCTCCACCTGAACGAGGCCGTCACGCACGGTGACCCTGACCGTCTCGCCCGCCGCCGCACCATCCGGCACGAGCGCGAACGTCATACCACCGTTCAGGTCCTCGCGCTGCGCGGCAGGCAGCCTTTTCGTGTAGTAGTCGACCAGCCGCTGGCTGCCCGCGTGCACCTTGAACGACCACGACCGACGCCGCACTTCCGGTGGACCGAACAGCGTGCGTGCCCAGGCGCTCGCACTCTCTCCCGAAAGCTGTGCGCCCGGGTAGAGAGGGATACGCGACGCGTACAGCGCCCCGTCCATGTCTCCGGACGTGGGGGAGCCGGCCGTCGCCTGCAGCGCGACCAGTGCGATCACGCCGGCAGTGATGCCGAGCACACGGCGAGCCGCCATGCACGCCTCCAGGTCTGCCAGGAAAAACCCGGTACCAGCCGTCCGTCGTGCGGCGGGCCGGACCGCTCAGCGGCAGGTGGCAACCTTCGTGCGCGGCCGGTGCGAATGGTGCAAGTCCCGGCCAGACATGAAGTTGACGGAAATCAGGGAGCGGCCTGCCGTCGCCCGCGCGAGCGCGCAGTCTCGCAATCCGCGATTCCAGTTGCGGCCTGAGAGGCGGGCTTCGAAGCGGGGCCGAGTGGCCGCGGCACAGGACACACGGACCTGCCCGTCTGGCGGTGGCCGGGTCGCCCATGCGGGCAATGGGCCGGCCGCGCTGCGTTCTGCATCGTTTCAGGGTGAGGGCGCGGTCGGGGCCAGGGATGGGGCGTTCGGAACGAACGACAGGAACCGGGAAATGGACGCGATGGAAACGAGTGGAGCGGGTGGTGTGCTGGCGGCGGTGTCGGACGAGCTGTCGGGCGCGGTGCAGCGAGCGGGCGCATCGGTGGTCGCGATTCATGCGCGGCGCCGCATCCCGTCGAGCGGGGTGCACTGGCGTGCGGGCGTGATCGTGACAGCGCATCACACACTGGAGCGTGATGCGGACATACGCGTTACGCTGCACGATGGTCGTTCCGTGACGGCACAGCTGGCGGGTCGGGATGCGGGAACGGATCTGGCCGTGCTGCGCGCACCACTGGATGACGTACCGGTTGCGCAGCAATCGGCGGCGGCGCTCGCGGTGGGCCGCATTGTTCTTGCCCTGGGCCGGCCGTGGGAAGGCGATGTGACGGCGAGTCTGGGCGTGATCAGCGCACTGGGCGGAGAATACCGGACGTGGCATGGCGGGCGCATCGATCGGCTGGTGCGCCTTGACATCTCGATTCAGGATGGGTTTTCCGGCGGCCCGCTGGTTGATGCACGCGGCGAGGTGCTGGGCATCAACACGTCTGGGCTGGCAAGACGCGGAGCCGTGACGGTACCGGCGACGACGGTCGATCGCGTGACGACGACATTGCTGGAGAAGGGTCGGGTTGCACGCGGCTACCTGGGCGTCGGTCTGCAGCCGGTGCGCCTGACGGAAGCCTTGCGGCGCGCGACAGCGCGTGAAACCTCGATCGGCTTGCTGGTCACGCACGTGGAGGGCGATGGCCCTGCCGAACGTGCCGGTGTCCTGCTGGGCGACATCGTCGTAGGCGTGAACGGCCGCGCTGTTCGCGATCTGCGCGATGTCGCGGCACAGCTCGGGCCCGAGAGCATTGGCCAGCGCGTACCGTTCGATGTGCTGCGCGGTGGCCGGGCGGCGTCGATCGAGATCGAGGTGCTGGAGCGGTCCGGCGGCGAGGAGGAATGATGTTGACGGAACGTCCGGTCGACGATGCGGCGACGAAGCTGCTTGCGAGCACACCGCGTCTCGAGGCCGCGCTCGACGAAACGGCGCTACGGCTGCGGGCGAGCACGGTGCATGTGCTCGCGGGTGATGTCGCAGGTGGCGCGGGCCTCGTCGTCGAGCCCGGGCGAGTGGTGACGAATGCGCATGTCGTGACCGGCTCGCCCGTGCACGTCGAGACGGCGGACGGCCGCCGCGTGCGTGCCCGCGTCGAGCGACGGGACACCTGGCGCGACCTCGCCCTGCTGGAGACGGAAGCACACGACCCGGTGCCGGCGCCGCTCGGCGACGAGACCTCACTGCGACCCGGGTCCGTGGTCGTTGCGCTCGGTCATCCGCTCGGTTGGGCGGGCGCACTCGCACTCGGTATCGTGCACCGTGTGGCGCGCGATGGACCGGCCGCCTCGGTACGCTGGATTCATGCGGACGTGCGGCTCGCGCCGGGCAACTCGGGCGGTCCGCTCGCGGATGCCGGCGGTCGCGTCGTGGGCATCAACGCGATGGTCGCGAACGGACTCGGGATCGCCGTGCCGGTTTCGGCATTGCGCCGGTTCCTGGTTGCGCCCGCTCGACGGCCGCGGCTCGGTGTGCGCATGAGGCCGATCGAGGTGCGCGTGCACGGCGGACGGCGAGGGATCGGGCTGCTGGTCGTCGACACGATTGCACGCGGCGCAGCGGAACGCGCCGGCGTGCGCGCCGGTGACGTGCTCATCGGCGCCGATGGCGTGCGCTTCGCCGCGCCATTCGATCTCACCGATGCGCTCGCTCTCGCCACGGCCGCGACGATGCGTATCGAGTTGGTGCGCAACGGCAGCGTTCGCGAAATCGATGCGCCTGTCGACCAACCGGATCCGGGAGCGCGAGCCGCGTGACACGGGTTGCCGTCCGCGCCGCATCACCGGTCGTGCAGGCCGGGCTCGAGGCATTGATCGCGCGCGCCGCCGACCTGCGACTCGTACGATCGCATGCGGGCGCTGAAGGAACGGATGTGGAAGCGGACGTCATCGTGATCGATGCATCCCGCCTGCGCACCGCTGTGCTTCACGATGATGGCTGGACGGCTGGCGGGCTGGCGCGCGTTCAGCCGTCGTTCGTGCTCATCACTTCCGCGGCGGAGGATTTCGGCGACGACGCCTGGCGCGCCGGCGTGCGCGCGCTGCTGCCCATTGATGCACACGAGCAGGAAGTGCTGGCCGCCGTCCGCGCGGTTGCGGCCGGCATGGTTGCGCTGCCGGTGGATGTCGCAGAAGCGTGGTTCGAAGCGGCCCCCCGCAGCGCGCATCAGGCCGGCGTCGTCCTTGCCGATCCGCTCTCGCCGCGCGAGCACCAGGTCCTTGCCATGCTCGCCGAGGGACTTGGCAACAAGACGATCGCCGCACGGCTCGGCATTTCACGACATACGGTCAAGGCGCACGTTTCGTCGGTTTTCGGAAAGCTGGGCGCGGCCACGCGTGCGGAAGCGGTGGCGATCGGCGCGCGTCAGGGCATGATCGTGCTGTGATGTGATAACGGCGGCAACCGGTCAGCGCCAGAGGCGGGCATTCTCCCGCGCGAACTCGTCGAATGCGATCGGTGGACGGTGCAACAGGCGGCCCGGATCGCCGCGCACCGGCTCGCGCCGGCCCTCGGCCACTGATTCGAACAGCCCGATCGCGACCTCGACCTGGCCATCCGTGAGGTGCGCGTTGCGCAGGATCTCACGCATGCTCGCGGCGCTCACGGCTTCGTAGCGGATCGGCCGGCCCGCGGCCTCGCTCAGGGCGGCTGCCACGTCATCGCCCGACAATGCGGCCGGACCGGTCAGCGTACAGGCGCCGGTCATGTCGCTCGTGAGTGCCAGCGTCGCCACGGCCGCGACATCCCGCACATCGACGAAGCTCACCCGGCCGCTGCCCGCACACAGACGAAATACGGCATCGCTGCGGATCTGCTCGTGCAGATATCCGGTCGCGAAGTTCTGATGGTACAGATTGGGCCGGATGTGGACAGCGCCGACGTTCAGGTCGTCGATGTGGACTTCCAGCTTGCGCAGGGCGAGGTCGGGCATGGATTCCGCGCCCATCGCCGACAGCAGCACGACCCTGCCCACCCCCGATGCGACGGCCCAGTCGAGGAACGGGACCAGCGCCTCGTACGCATGCGCCTCGAACGGCGGCGGCATCAGAAACACGCGGTCCACCCACTGCACCGCCGCGTCATACGTTTCCGTCGCTTCATAGTCCAGCTCGACGATGTCCATCGCCTCGCCGAACAATTGACGGGCCCGCGATGGAAAGCGCGTCGCCGCACGCACCTGCTCGCCACGCGCACCGAGCTGACGCACGAGTTCGCGCCCGAGTTTCCCCGTTGCGCCCGTCACGAGAACGCGGTTGGTCATCTCGAGCAGGAAAAGGCGTGGTCGGCCGGGGCGTGTCAAGTTGCGGGCGGCGCTGCTGCAGCGGGAACGGAACGGGGCTGCCCCGCCAATGCCGTTCAATCCGTTCCCCAGCCCCAGCCCCGGCAACCAGTCCCAGCAACGCCGTTTACTTCGTTCTCCCTGCAACCGTTGACGCACCCCCGCCATGCCACCACTGTCAGGGGGCCGCGCGAAATTGCCGGCGCGAGGCCCGGGTGAAAGACGCATCACGCAGGACGAAATGGCGATTCTGAGGCTCGTGCTGTCGAGCGATCCGCGGCGGCTCGTGG
>Ga0302046_10000161_pt1 | contig 72095 bp, 119 predicted proteins | sample RVTome_11_FD_200261 | JGI IMG/M metagenome (GOLD analysis project Ga0302046, IMG submission 200261) | Soil microbial communities from uranium-contaminated site in the Upper Colorado River Basin, Wyoming, United States - RVT147D111 (version 2) ... | reverse complement strand
TCCTCGAAATCACAGCATCGCAGCAGGTCAGGCCATGAAGGGGGTCCGAAATCCGGACCGGTACAGAATCCGGACCGGTCCGAAATCCGGACCGGTACAGAATCCGGACCGGGGGGGTCCGAAATCCGGACCCCTGGGGGTCCGAAATCCGGACCCCATAACGGTAGTAACACAAACACCAACTACCCCTCCCCTCCCCCCGCCGCCGAACGGGGCACGCAGGACAGCAGCGAGAGCCGGATCCCCAAGGCCTTCGACTACATCCAGCCGCTCATCAAAGCCATGAGCGAAGCCGGCATCCGCGTCTCCTGGCAGATGCAACCCGAGGACGTACAGGCCATCGCCAGAGTCCAGCAGCGCGCAGGCGTCCAGCAGATGGTCACCTTCGCCCGCGGACTGAAGACCCGAAACGGCGAGCCGATCAGCTTCGCCACGTTCTTCCTCAAGTCCGGCTGGCTCGGCCTCGCCCCTGCCGTCGACCCGCAGCCGCCCAAGGGCAGCCACGGCCCCAAGCCTCCGCACTGCGGCGACCCCGACTGCGACCCCGTCACCCGCACCCGAGAAACCGAAGACGGCAAAGGCATCCGCAGCCTCACCCACTGCCCCGCCTGCAACCCCAAAGCGAAAGGCCACGCAGCATGACCGAACCACTCTGGGACGCAGCCGCCACCACCGCCGAACCCCACAACCTCGAAGCCGAGAAAGCCGCCCTCGGCTCCACCTTCTACGACCCCGCCGCGATCGACACCATCGACCGCATCCTCACCGGCCCCGAAGACTTCCACGAGCCCCGCCACCAGATCGTCTACCGAACGATCATCGACATGGCCTGCCGCGACCGGAAACCCAAGATCGACCCCATCACCGTCGCCGCCGAACTCCTCGCCACCGGCGAACTCACCAAAGTCGGCGGAGCCCCCTACATCCACGAACTCGCCCAATCCGTACCCATCGTCGGCAACGCCGCCGGATACGCCGAGATCATCCGCGAACACGCCCAACTCCGAGCCATCCTCCGCGCCACCCGCTCCGGCACCAGCCGCGTCCTCGCCGCCACCCAAGCCGCCGCCGAAGTCCTCGAAGCCGTCATGTCCGACCTCCAAGCCGCCGCCAAAGGCGTCACCACCGCCGACGAGAAACTCTCCGTCGCCGACCGGTGGATGGGCTTCATCGACGAACTCGAAGCCGGACACGACCCCCGCGCCCTCGACACCCCCTGGCACGACCTCAACGACGTCATCGAACTCAAGCCCGGCCAACTCATCACCGTCGGCGCAGCCACCGGAGGCGGCAAGTCCCTGTTCGGCGTCAACCTCGCCGCCCACGTCGCCCTCACCCGCAGCCGCCCCGCGCTCGTCGCCTCCATGGAAATGGGCGGCGGCGAACTCATGGCCCGCCTCACCGCCGCCGAAGCCGGCGTCAACGTTGAGAAGCTCATCCGCCGCAACCTCAGCCCCACCGACTGGGAGCGAGTTTTCCGCGCCGCCCCCAAGCTCCAGAACGCCCACAACTTCATCCTCGACGACAGCCCCAACCTGACCGTCAGCAAGATCCGCACCCGCGTCCGCTGGATGGCAGGCACCGGCCGCACCCCGGCCATCGTCGTCGCCGACTACCTCCAGCTCGTCACACCCGAGCCCAGCAAGAAAGACCGCAACCGGGCCAACGAAGTCGCCGAGATCAGCCGCAACCTCAAGCTCCTCGCCATGGAGTTCGAGATCCCCGTCGTCGCCCTCGCCCAGTTCAACCGAGGCGCCGTCGGCCGCGAGCCCACCGTGTCCGACTTCAAGGACTCCTCGGCGATCGAGCAGGACTCCAACGTGATCGTCCTCATGCACAAGCCGCCGGTCGCCGACCCCGAGATGGGCATCCCGGACCGCAGCGGAGAGATCGACCTGATCGTCGCGAAGAACCGCAACGGGCCCGCCGGTCGGATCGTCCCGCTCATCCTCCAAGGCCATTACGCCCGACTCCGCTCGATGGGACCAAAGCTGTGACCATCCAGGCAATCGAGACCTACTACGCCGGACACCACTTCCGTAGCCGCCTCGAAGCCCGCTGGGCCAACGTCTTCAACGACCTCGGCATCCGCTGGGAATACGAACCCCAGGGCTACCTCGTCGGCGAGCAGCGCCGCCCGTACCTGCCCGACTTCCACCTTCCCGACATCGGATGGTGGGTCGAAGTCAAAGGAAGCCAAGACTGGCTCGACATGAACCTCCTCGCCGACGCAGTCCACCCCACCAAAGGAATAGGCCCCAACGGCGGCAGCACCAACCTGATCATCCTCGGGCAGATCCCCGACACCAACGGCGCCGCTCCCCTCCACCACAGCGTCACCCGCGGCGCCTACTGCGGGCAGCCCCACCGCTGCTCCGAGGAGTGCGAGTTCCCGCCGGCCCTGTACGGCCTCCACGTATTTCTCGCCATAGCCGACCTGGAACGCCTCGGCGCCGACCTGAACAGCATCCAGGCCGGCGAGCTAGTCGCCTGGCAGCGCCTGGGAGCCATGCCCATTCCCGTCGGCCGGCCGTCGACCACACCCCTGAAAGGGGACCTGACGAAGCCGATGCTTCACCCCGGCATAGCCGTCGGCCCGCACCTTGAGGCCGCCTACACCCTCGGCCGCTGCGCCCGCTTCGAGCACGGCGAGACGCCGTAACTCGCTGCCCCTGGTGCGGGGCCCCGCCCGGCAGCCGCTGCACCAGCCCCCGCGGCCGCCGACTCCAGGTCGCCAGCCACGACGCACGCAAAACCGCACACACCGCCCACACCGCCGCCGCCCGCGAACAGCAGACCGGAGAACCCGAATGACCACCCACACCACCCACCACGCCCACACCATCCCCTGCCCCGGCTGCCACGCCCCCACCGGCCAACCCTGCAAAACCCTCCTCGGCCGCCCCCTCAACCAGCCGCACCCCCGCCGCGCCGCCCAATGGGCCCGCGAAACCGCCTGCTGCCCCCAATGCCAAGTCACCCCCGGCATTGCTTGCCGCACCGCCAGCGGCCACCCCATGCCGCTGCGTGCCGTCCACCACCGCCGCTACCAGGAAGCCGAGGCCGTCGCATGACGAGCCCGTACGAGCGGCTGATGAGTGAGGCGATCCCGACCAGGCCCGCACCCGCAGACCGTCGCCCCACATGGACGCCCGACCAGCAAGCCGCCCACGTCGCCGCCCTCCTAGAAGCCCTCGACGACTGGACCTACCACCGCGACCGCCGGCCGCACCTCCACCTCGTCGACCAGCCCGAAGCCGCCTAAACCCGCAAGTCGATCACTACCTCGCGCGAGGAGCCACGCCGTGCCCACCACACCCCAACACCACGACCAGCCGCCCATCCCGTTCGTCGAAGCCACCCGCTATGAGGTGTCGATCTTCCCCGCCGACGCCGAGCCCCGCCGCCACTTCACGATCAGCATCGAGTGGCGCGGCCCCGACTCGTGGGCGGTCCTCGACCGGCCGTTCTGTCTCGGCGCTGATGGCGTGTGGGAGTACGAGCCGCGGCCCTCGGAGCGCGATGACGCGTGGATCGCCACGCATCGCTTCGGCCTCAGCACTGCGCAGCAGCTCGCCAAGCAGGCCGCCCCGCACCTGATCGTCAACGGGCGCACCGCACTCGACGTCTACCGCCGCAACCCGCCCGCCGCCGTCTGATCGTCCGCCCCCGCACACCCACACCGGAGGAGCCACACCGTGACCATCACCCGCTACCGCAAACGCCCCATCGAGGTCGACACCGTCCAGTGGACTGGCAGCAACGAAGCCGAGCTGATCGCCTTCACCAACCACCGCTTCGAGGCCGTCCCGCCGGAGGACCGCGCCGAGGACCCGGAGATCACCGCGCAGGTCTTCGACGTCCTGCACTCCACGTGGGTCGGCGTGTACACCGGGCAGCACGTCGTGTGTGGTGTGAAGGGCGAGTTTTATCCGGTCGCTGAGGACGTGCTCGCGGAGACCTACGAGCCTGCCGTCGTGTCTGCCGGGCCTGCGCCTGCCACAGACCGGGCCGACCTCCGCGACCACATCGCCGATGTGGCGGTGCCGATCCTGCTCGACACGCTGCCGAAGGTCATTGCGAGGGCCCGTAGTTACGAGATCGCCGACGCGGTCCTGTCCGTGCTGCCCGCGAGCATCGACCAGGCCGCCGTCCGCGCCGAGGCATTCCGTGAAGCTGCCGTAGCGGTGAGGCGCGGAGCCTTCGCCGACACCTTCGACCGCATGGCCGACGAGACGCCACAGCCCGAGACCGAGCCGCCGCTGCTGTTCTGGGACGAGTCCGCCGGTGCCGTCCACCACGACGGACGGGTAGCCGTGTGGATCAACAAGGCCGTCAACCTCGCCGAGTTCGCTCCTGCCGGGCAGTTGATTCTCCAGGTCCAGGCCGCTGGCCAGCTCCGTGACGCCCTGGGTGCAGCACTTGCCGAAGCCGCGCCCGCTGTTGTGGCGCAGCCCGACGGGGAGGCCTGACCATGGCGCGACACGAACGCCCGCCTCAGACGTCGTGGATGCTCCAGATCCAGTACAAGCCCGGCGGCGCCTGGAGCGACCACACCAGCAACCTGTTCCCGCTCAGCCGCGCGGCCGAGTTCATGGCCGAGCGCCGGGGCGCCAGCCCGAAGTGCCGGTACCGGCTCGTGCGAGTCACGACCACGTTCGCCGTCGAGACGGACCCGAGCAGGCGGTCGCCGTGATCGTCGACCTGTACGAGGCGATCGACCGCATGCTGTGGGCGCTCCTCGCCTGGATTGCCGTCTTCGCGGTCGTGGGCACGCTGCTGCTCCTCGGCGCAGCGGCTGCCGTCGCGTGGGCGTGGCGTGCCGTCAGGAAGCGGCTCAGGCGCCCTCTGTGGGCCCGAGGGTGGCTCCGGGCCCGGATCCTTGCCCGTACCCGCGCCAGAGGCTCACAGGCCCCACAGGAGCCCTCAGAGCCTCCGGACTTCGAGGAGGCCGCGTGAACCCCGGCTACGCGCTAGGCGTCGGCATCGTCTGCGCCCCGTTCATCTCCGCCATCCTGCTCGCCCTCCGCTGGGCAGCCCGCACCCTCTACCACACCGCACGCACCCGGAGCACACGATGACCGTGCCGAAGCAGAACCCCGACGCCGAGCAAGGGCGCCGCAACGCCATCCACTCCGTCTCCGGCCGCGTCATCGACTGCTGCGAGACCGGCGAAACCGACTGCCCCTGCATCTGCCACAACGACACGGACGGCGACGAGCAGCGATGACCAAGCCCCGCCGCCCGCCAGCCCGCGCCCTCTACCGCACACGCACCCACACCCGGAGCACTCGATGACCGACATCCACGCCTTCCAAGACCGAGGCGACACCGCCCGCCAAGCCCAAGGCATCGACGGCACCGCAGGCGACGCCCAAGACATCCGGCACCGCTTCATCCGCGACGACGAGACCGGCGGCTGCCTCCTCTGCGGACTCGCCGAGCCCTACCGCAAGCACACCAAGACCGCCCGCGAACGTCTCCTCCGCGCCCTCACCGACGACGAACTCTGCATGTGCGGAGGCCCCGCGTGCCCCGCGCCCGAAGCCCTGGCCGACGCCTACGCCCACCAGCTCGCCGAACAGATCCGAGCGAGCCGAGACGAGACGCGCGGTGCCGTACAGGCGACGAAGGTCATGGACTTCGCCGCCGACCTCATCGACCCGGAGAAGCAGCGATGACCAGTCCGAGCGACGAACTCAAGGCCGCAGCCGAGACGTTGCGGGGCGCCACCTTCCGGGGTGCGATGACCGCCACCCCCGCCGTCGCCGCACTCGTCCGGGCACGCGAACCCCTCGCCACCTGGCTGGACGAATGCCGCGCCAACTCCGTCAGCCTGCACAGCCTCTTCCCCGACGCCGACGGCCAGTCCAAGACCAACCCGCACGCCCTCGCCGTAGCCCGCGCAATCCTCGGAGGCCAGCCGTGACACGTCTCCTCCCCCCACGATGGCGGCCCTGGCGCTGCCACTGCGGAGCCCGACACCAGAGCATCGACACCCTCTGCCCGTACACCGGCATCCCCCGGGAGACCCGTTGACCGACCAGCCCGAACCGACCGCCCGCCAGCGCCTCATCCGCACCGGCCTCTCCCACACCTTCGCCGACCTCGTCCTCAACCAGCACGCCCACCAACTCGCCGAGGAGCAGCGCACCCACTTCGGCGTCGGTGACGCACCAGTAGTGAGGGCGCACTGCGACCCCGACTGCGACTTCTGCCAGGGCGTGACCAGCGCCGCCGACCTGATCGACCCCGAGGCCAAGCCGTGACCGGCCGTCTGTGCGGCCTCCCGCACTACGACTACCCCGAATCCACCTGCACCCAGCCCGCCGGCCACACCGGCCCGCACGCTGCGCCGCTCATCATCGACGGCCGCGAGTGCGGAGCCGTCGCATGGGACGAACCGGAGCAACCCGCATGAGCGGCCCGTCGTCCGCGCCGAGGCCGGAGCACACACCCCGGCCCGGCGCCCTCTGGGACACCGAACTCGTCCGCGTCGAGCAGCTCGTCGACGACGACACCCCCGACCCGCCCCCGCCCAACCGCAAGACCCGGCGCGCCATGAAGCGCGCAGCACGGAGGACCAAGTGACCGACCATCTCCCGTCGATCAACGCGAACGACATCGCAGGCTTCTGCCCCGCCTGCACCCACCCCACCCTGCAAGTCGGCGACGGCGGACACCTCGTGTGCGTGCTGATGGACTGCCCGAAGCCCGAAGCCGCAGACGCACTACTGCACGGCGCACCCGCGTGCGGTGCGCCCGGCCCGTGGGGTGACGCACACACCTGCTGGCTGGCCGCCGACCACCGCAGTGACCATGAGGCGCACGACGGCTGCGGCTGGCCCAACGGGGCCGAGGCCGCCATCGAACGCGTCCGTGCTGTCGCCTGCGACGCCGAGACATACGAGGACGCGGCCGACGTCATCGCAGCCGTGCGCGCAGCCCTCGACGAGCCCGTGTCCTCGCCGGAGATCTGCGAACTCCCGCACCAGACGATCGATGAAGAAGACGCATGCGAGCAGCGGCGCCTCACCGACGAGCCCGTGTCCGGCCCGGCCACGACCCAAGCGACCGACACCACGGCCGCGCGAACCGCCCGCATCCGCAGCCTCACACTGCCCGCACCAGGCCGCCAACTCGCCCCACACATCAGCCGCCGACTGCCCGGGATCCTCCATCTCGGCCACCGCCCCACCAGCCTCGACATGGCGCTCATCGCCGAAGCGGCAGACGTGTCGGTGGACTGGCTGCTATACGGCGACGCGGGCACGCCCGCGCCCACCCCGGCCGGACTACGCGAGCAGCCCGCGCCCACCGTGGACCGGCAGACCGCCGCAGTCCTCGCCGCGCTCCACCGCAGCGCCGAAGCCGACGTGTCCCGCGTCATCGACCTGTACGAACGCTGGGTCAAAGCCGGACCGCCACCCCTCGGCGCGAGCTTGGCCCGCTGGTGGGACATGCGGCTCGCCGAACTCCACACCGCGATCCTCAACCCGGCCAAGGAACAGTCGTGAAGATCGCCCGCCGCTACGGCAGCAGCCCCACCGACCGCTGCACCGGACAGAGCAGTTGCCCGGCCGTCCTCGCCCTCGACAACGGCGACTACCTCATCATCGGCAAGGCGCCCGGCGTACCGAACATCTCGGCACGCGAACTCGCCCAGCACGGAGCGGGCATCGGCCCCGACGAACAGGCCGTCATCGTGCCCCGCGATGTCGTACTCGCCGCCGCCCGCGACATCCTCGAGGAGCAGCGCCCGGGTCTGGCATCCTGAACCCGGGGCGGCAACGATCTCGGGGAGACTCCCCGAACACCCGGCGGTGACGGCCGCCGCCCCACACCAACTACCCGGAGGCGCCCATGCTGTCGTTCCTGCTGGAACGCCTGCGAGTCCACTACCGGTCCGACAAGGCCAGACTTCGGCGCCCCGTCTGTCGCTGCGGCCGCCGTCACCCCGGCCCACGCGGAGCCTCGCGTCTGGCTTGACGGGGTCTGCCATCCTGGGTGGGCTGGTCGGCACGCCGGTAAGGGCCGGGGCACAGGAGCGTGAACACAACCCCGGCCACCAGCACCGTCTGCCGGGACAAGGCCGGGACCAGGTGACTGGACCCTCCCGCCGAGCGGCGCCCCACACCGGGGGATCACGCCGCGCGGGTGAGAGGCCCCCGGAGACCGGGCGCCTGCTCCCCCAGAGCAGGCGCCCGTTGTCGTACCCGCGTCGTACGCTGGGCGTTGCCCCGGTCGACCCCGCTGGCTCGGACCGGGCATGGCGAAGGCCCCGTCGTCCAGGTCGACGGGGCCTCGCTACACGCCGGGGCTACTCGGACGGCGCGTTGACGCCCTTACGCTCCCAGTAGCGGTTGCGCTGCCGCTCTCGGTGGCATGTTCGGCAGTGCCGCTTGTTCTTGCTGTCTACATACGTGTTGGCCTCGTCGAACACGTGACCTTGCGGGCACCGAGTCCAATCGCGGTCCGGGTTGCCCTTGCCGCGAAGCACGTCACAGGCACGGCAGTACCGCGCTCCCGGGCGGGATGCAATGACCCGCGTATTCGCAGCGTCATACGGGTGGCCCTGCGGGCAGTGCGTCTTGGATGCGTTGTGGTCCGTCCCGTGCGCCCGCTTGTCGAGATTGTTCTCGCTACGGGTTCCGTACGCCAGGTTGGCCAGATGTGGGTTCATGCGGTTCCCGTCGAGGTGCCTCACCTCTTGGCCGATTGGGCGTGGACCGAGGAAGGCCGCCGCAACGAGGGCGTGGACGGGGCGCTTCTTGGGCTTGCCGTCGCGCCACAACTCCACCGCCGCATATCCGTGTGTGTTCTTTCGCCAGTTCACGAAGATCGGGCTGCCGTCGTGATTGCGCCGCTTCATGCTTCGCACGCGCCCCTCAGGCGATACGAGGTAGTGACCCTCGAATCCGGGTATGGCCACCCATTGCTCGTCGCCACAGGTCTGGTTCTGTACGCTCAACGGAGCGCCTCTCTCTTGCTTGGGTCGGGTGCTTCTCAGCCCGAGTGGCCTCTCACGCCGCTCGGGCTTCTCTCATTCGGCCTGCTGTTCAGGGTCCTTCTTCGGGCGCTTCGCCCACCGCGAGTACTCCGAAGCGATGTCCTGCAACGTGCTCGGCTTCACGCCCAACTCCTTCGCGATTCCTCGGAAGGTGGCTCCCTCCGGGGCGAGGAGTTCGAGTACGGCCTGACGCCTGATCTCGCGGAGTGCCTTGCTGTGGTCGGGCCACTCCTTGAGCACCCTCGCCACAGCGAGCGCGCGTACCTTCGGGTCCTCGATGTCGGCAAGACCTGCGAGAGCGTCGAACACGCGCTGCACCTCCTCTTCCATGCCCTGTCCCTTCCGTGGGCAGGCCGCGTTGCCAGTGTACGGGGTATCCCGTACAGTCGGTACTGCGCAGCCCACGCTGCTCGCCAATGAAAACGGCCCGGCGGGAAATCTCACCTTCCCGCCGGGCCAGCCATCCACCTGCCGTGTACAGGAAGGACAGCCGTGCAAGAGCGTAACGGCCAACCATCTGGCCAGCCCACCCCCGCGCCTCTCGCGCCACGCCCGAACCAGATCCTCGCCACCCCCGCCACCGTCGAGCAATGCCAAGCCGACTACCAGGCCGCCGAGGACGTACGCCGCGTCATGGACCAACAGGCCACCCAACGCCGCTGACCCCCACACACCGCCGCGCCCCGGCACCACCCCCAGCCGGGGCGCGGCCCCACCTCCAATGGAGCACCCCATGTGCCGTGACACCCGCACCACCGAACAAATCCAAAACGCCATCACCGCCGAGGCCACCCTCGCCCGCCAGATCGAAGACGACCACATGTCCACCCCGCAGCAACGCGACCTCGCCAACAAACTCCACGAGCAGATCAACACCGAACTGGAAACGCTCGACTGCCGCCGCTGACCGGTAGCCCACGGCGCGCGTCCCCACCCGGTACGCGCGCCCTGGAAATCCGGCCAGACCCATCCGCCCCGACCACACCCGGAGACCGCAATGCGAAGCCACCTGCTCCGCAACCTCCTCATCGGCGCCCTCCTCATCCTCGCCGCCATGCACCCCGAAACCGCCAACACCATCGCGCAACTCGCCGCCGGGATGGTCCTCGCCATCGTCACCGGCATCGCCGAAGCCGCCGCCCACCAGCCCGAGGCCGCGCTCCTCACCGCCGGCGCCTGCTACATCGCCCACCAGATCCGCACCCACCGCCCCCGCACCGCCCGCGCCCACCCCTGACCGCCGACCCCCGCCCCGGAGGCCCCGCCATGCGCGCCCCGTTCCGCCACCCCAGCCGACCCATCACCGAGACCGTCCACGGCGTCGACGTCACCTACGACATCCCCGACAACACCCCCGTCATCCGACTCCCCTTCAACCTCGACGCCACCCTCCGACGCGGCCTCTTCGCCGTCGCCTGCCTCATGACCATCGGCGCCATCGTCTGGGGCACCGTCGCCATCGGCAGCATGCTCACCCTCCTCGCCCCCAGCTGGGCGGCCTACCTCGTCGCCGGAGTCTTCGACGCCGGATGGGCCGCCTGCCTCATCGCCGAATGGCTACTGCGCTACGACAGCAAGCGCGCCGAACTCCCACGGAAAGCAGGCATCGCCATGCTCGCCGTGTCCGTCGCCGCGATCGTCCTGCACGGCCACCGCGACGACGCTCTCCTCGTCGGCATCGTCGGCGCGCTCGTCTCCGTCGCCGCCAAGGGCGTGTGGGCGATCGGCATGCACACCATCCGCATCAAGCTCGACCCTAAGTACGAGGCCTACCTGCGCACCCTGCAGCAGCAGGCCGGCACCGAACAGGCCCTCGCGCTCGGTGAACGAGACCGGCTCCTCACGAAGGACCGGACAGTGAAGCTGCGCCTGGCGCTGGAGTCCCGTCGGCCGGATGTCCCGTCCGTTGTCCAGGACAGTCCGGACGAGAAGTCCGGACGTCCGTCCGCCTCTCCGGACGTTGTCCTCGGGACGTCTGCACCGCAGCCGATCACCAGCGAGGACACCCGTCCGGATCCACTCCGGAAGATCGCGGACGAGGCGTCCGGGCCGTCCGATCTCGTCCGGACGCTGGCCGGACACGGCGTCCGCAACGACGACCTTGTCAAGACCGCCGTCCGCCTGCGCCCGGACCTCAACGCCGACAGCATCCGCCGCACCGCCAAGCGCCTCGGCAACACGTACCTGTAGCCCTTCTGGAGGACCAGTGAGCACCCCAGCCGACACCCTCGACTGCATCGCCGATGACGAGGGACGCCGCTGCACCCGCGAGGCCGACGCCCTGCGCCCGGTCCCGCTCTGCCACGCCCACCGCATCGAGGTCGCCCTCACCGTCGTGCCCGAGCTGCTCCGCAGCGGGCTGGAGACCGCCCTGACCAGCGGGCCGACCAGCCTCGTCGCCCGCGAGGAACTGACCACCTCCGCCATGCCGGTTTCCGTAGAGAGCCTGTTGAGCGGCGTCCACGACAGCGTCGTCTACTTCATCGCCAACGGCGGCCGGGTGAAGATCGGGTACACCACGAACCTGAAGAGCCGGCTGGGCGCGCTCGCACTACGCAGCGACAGCGTCCTCCTCGCCCTGCACGGCGGACCGGAGTTGGAGCGGGCACTGCATGCCCGGTTCACGCAGTACCGCAACGGGAACACCGAGTGGTTCGAACTGTCTCCGGAGATCTTCAGGTACGCGTCCGGACGGTCATCCGCGACTGCGTCCGGACAGTCCGACCTGCCGTTTCACCCGGCCCCGAGCGGCGAGGCCGAGGAGCAGATCACCGAGTTGGCACGGCGTGTCCACCGCGGTGAGCAGATCACCAAAACGGGCGCCGCCGAGATCCTCGGGGTCTCTCTGTCGACGGCGTACCGCCGTCTGAAGGAAGCCCGCGATCGCCTGGACGACGGCACTGGCCTGTACCTGTAGCCGCCCGCCCTGGCCCCCGCCTGACCGCGGGGGCCGCACCGTTTACGGAGCCGCCGTGAAGCTCACCCGCACCGACTTGGCCGCCGCCCTCGCCGCGCCCACCCTCGTCTCCGCCACCGCCCTGGTCGCGGACTGGCAGTACGGCACCACCGCCGCCGCGGTCGAGTTCGGTGCCGCAATCGCGACCGGGAGTCTCGCCTGGACTGTGTTCTCGAAGAAGTGGCCGCCCGCCCTGGCCTGGGGCTCCACCGCGGCGGCCGGGGCGTTCGGGCAGGCGTGGGCCACCGGCGCGCTGGATGGAGCGGCCGGCGTCTACGCGTGGCTCGTCGCTGTTGCCGCGGCGGCGGGCTGCCGGGTGGTGTACCGGCACCACACCCGGCACGACGATCTGAAGGTCGAGCAGGAGTCGGTACGGCTGGAGACCGCCCGCATCGGCCAGCAGATCAAGCTCCAGCACCTCGCCAAGATGACGGCTCCGGAGCCCGTCCGGACAGGTCCGGATCTGTCCGGACGGACGGTGGAGGAGACCCGGATCAGGACCGTTATGCACGAGCTGTTCGGCGCTGAACTGCCCGGATGCGCGGTCGAGCGGACCCGGACAGGGTGGACGGCCGTCCTGGACCTGCCTGTCACTCTCGACCGGACGAAGCTCCGGGGCGCCTGGCCCAAGGTGGCCGGCGGGCTCGGCGTGGCCGGGGAGTTCGTCCTGGAGGACGGGGCGCTGACGAGCCAGTTGATCGCGAAGTTCATTGACGGCGATCCGCTCAGCACGGTGATTCCCTACCAGCGGCAGACGGCCGGCCGGTTCTGCGACCCGGTCCTTCTCGGCGTCGACCGGTTCCTGAACCCCGTGTGGATCGACCTCGCCTACGCGCATGCTCTCGTAGCCGGGTCCAGTAAATTCGGTAAGTCCACGCTGGTTCGGTCCATCGTTCTCCAGCTCGCGGACCGCCCGGACATCGTGGTCTACGGCTGCGACCTCAAACCGGGAGCGCCGGAGATGACGCCGATGCTGCCGATCCTCCAAGACCTCGCGCAGACCCCGGAGCAGGCGCACGCCTTCCTCGACTGGCTGAAGCAGGAGCTCGGCGAGCGCGGACAGATCCTCGCGGATGCTGGCGACCAGGAGTGGGACCCGGTCAAGCACGGCCGGCCTGCACTGTGGGCGGTGTTCGACGAGCTGGGCGAGCTGGTCCGGCAGGCCGATGTCGGCCCGTGGAAGAAGGATCCGGCAACGAGGAAGCTGGAATCTCTGCTCGCTTTGGCCCGGTTCGCGGGCATTCATCTGATCGCCGCCACCCAGCAGCCGTCCCGGAAAGTCTTCGGCGGGACCACCGACGCCCGCGGCAACTACAGCGTCCGCATCAGCACGCGCATGGCGGACCGCGACCACCGCCGGTTCATCTTCGGCACCACCCCCGGATGGGAACCCGGCGACCTCGACGCGCCCGGAAAGTTCCTCCTCCAGTCCCCGGACCACCAGCAGCCGGCCCCGTACAAGGGCATGTGGCTGACGAAGGACGAGTTCACGGCGGAGGTCGCCCGGATCGGCGCGGATACGGTGAAGGCCCCGGTGGGGAAGCGGCTGGTCCTGCCCGTCAGCGGGGGGACGAATCAGGACAAGGTGAGGGCCGCGCTGGCGAAGTACGGGAACTGCACACGCCGCGAACTGGAGGCCGCGACCGGGCTCACGGAGAAGCAGGTCCTCGATGCGGCCCGTGCGCTCGGCCCGGAAGTGGAGCGCTGCGCCGACACCCAGACGTGGCGGATCCTGCCAGCGGAGGCGTGGGAGGCGCAGGCCATAGCGACGCAGTGAACGCGCAGGTCAACGCGGTGGTGGGCGGGTCGGATACGGGGTCGGACTTCGACGGCCTACGGGTCGGGCCCGCTGGCCGCCGCTCGCCCCGCGTTCCGACCCCTGACCAGTTGCCGTTCCTGCCACACTGGCAGCTACGCGCCGGGTCACGCCCGGCACCTCTGAAGGCCTCACCGCTGAATTCCCCCCGGGCGGTGAGGCCTTCGCCGTTCCCGCACGCTGTGTCGGTACTGGCCGCTACGATCCCGCCCACCACAACGTCCTTGGGGGGACCATGCGCAACACCACTGTGATCACCGCTGCCCTGCTGCTCGCCGGACTCACCGCCGGCTGCTCCAACGGCTCCGATAAGCCCACCGTGTCGAAAGCCACCGACACGCCGTCGGCCACCGCCACGAAGCCGACCCCGAGTCCGAGCCCGTCACCCAGCAAGGAGACGCTGCGCCTCGGGGACACCGTCAACGTCAACGCGGGCGGCTACGACTTCTCCGCCGCCGCGTTCGCCTACAAGGACAAGGGCGTCACCAGTCCGCCGGGAATGCTGCAAGCTGGGCTGAAGCTGGCCCTGGTCGAGGTGAAGGTGTGCAACAAGGACGATGAGCCGGTGACGGTGAGCCCGTTCGTGTGGTCTCTGGCCTACGAGGACGGGGCGCGGATGGAGCCGTTCCATATGAGTGCGCCCGAGTTGCCGCAGCCGGTGTATCCGATGGATGCGAAGGTGCGGGGTGGGGACTGCGTGCGGGGGAACGTCTTCTTCGAGGTGCCGGATGGGTTCGGGCGTGCGGAGCGGGTTCTGTATTCGCCGCAGGATTTGGATGAGCCGGTGGAGTGGCTGGTCGGCAAGTAGGCGGCACGGAAAGGCCCCGCTGGTTTCCCGGCGGGGCCTTCGTCATGCGGTGGTCCGGTTACTGCCTCAGCAGGAGCGCTTCGTACTCGTCGCACTCTCCACGCTCGTCGTTGCGCTTGTCGCACCACTCGCTGTGTTCGTGGATCTCGTATTTGCCGTCTGCGGCCGTGGCGCAGGGTGAGCAGCAGTACGCCACGTTTTCCTTGACCTTGCGCATGCAGTCTGGCTTGAGGCACTTCCGGAGCTTGATCAGGAAGTTGAGTGGGTCGCTCATAGTGTGGGCTCCTCGTCGATTGCCCGCTGAATCGCGTCGGCCTGGACCATGTCGCCATGCTCGGCGAACCAGGCGGCCAACTGCTCCATCCCGGCCTGGTCGATGGCGATCGTCCCGTTGACCGTGATGTGGCTGTCGATGTTGAGACGGGCGAGCATCGCGCGGAAGGCTTCCCGGTCCTGCACGCCCTCGGCCGGGGTGTAGTAGGGCTTCGACCAGCTCATGTGGTGGTCTCCTCGCCCGGGCGCACCGGGCCCGCGTCTGCCGGGTCTCCGGGATGGTTGGCCCACTTCAGTCCGAAGAACTCGTTGTTCTCGTGCAAGCCGCCGTGGCCGCTTCCGAGTTCGCACCTTCGGTCGTGCCCGCCGACGGACACGCATCGGTTGACGCTCACGACTTCTTCGGCGAGGGAGTGCAGCGTCAGCGCGACCCCGGCTGTCTCGGCGTCGGTGAGGGTGCCGGAGTCGAGTTTGTCGGCGAGCCATCGGAGGCTGTCGGGGAGGCTACGGCGACGGATCGTGTCGGTCATGTGCGCTCCTCAGCGGGTAGGCGCCAGCAGGCGTCCGTGCACGCCTCACCATCGTGCGGATAGCCGTGCTGATCGAGGTCGTCGAATTCCGCCGTCCGCATAGCGGCCAGGCACCACTCGCCCTTGTCCGTGAGCCACGCCCCGTTCTGGCTCGATCCGTGCTCGATCAGCCCGGCTCGGTCCATGGCACCGAGGACGATGTGGTGCGCGCCGGGGATGTTCCCGGTCAGGGATTCGGCGGTCTTCCAGCGGGAGTCTTCGTAGAAGGGGGCGAGGCTGAGGAGGTCTCGGATGAGGTCGTAGGCGGCTTCGGGGTTGCCGCAGCCGCAGAGGCCGAGGCCTTGCTGGTTGTCGTAGAAGATGACGTAGAGGTGGGAGAGGACGTGCTCGCGGCTCATCCGTTTGCCTCCTCGCTGCGCGAGCATCTCGTCAGCCCGGCGCGCCAGATCCCGCTTCATCGCATCACCGATCGGGTTGGGGCCGGCGGGGGTGGTCCCGAAGTCCTGCGGGCCGATCGTCTCGCCCGGCTTCCACTCTCGCCTGCTCGTCTCCTCGCCGCTCACCAGGCGCACCGGGGCACGTCGCTGTCTGCCGCCATCCGTCGCCGCTGCTCTTCGGCCTCATCCTGCTCCCGCATCCACGCGGCCTCCTTCAGCCGCTCAGCCGCGATGAACTCCGGCACACCAGGCAGCGACTGGAACACCGGGTCGGAGAACACCGGCACCAGGCCGCCGCACTGCACGGGGCCGTTCATGAAGTACAGCTCGTTGTGTCCGATGTCGCCGCGCGCGTAGTCGATTCCGTCAGGCACGAGGATGTGCACAGCGTTCGCCCCGCACTCCCCGCCGAGCGTGAAGTCGCGGGTGGCGGTGAGCCACGTCCACCGGGACCACGGGTAGTCGTAGGCGTGCGTGGGTGGCCGGCAGGGCGTGAGCCAGGCGCGTAGCCAGGTCAGGTATTCGTCGAGCGTGGCGGGGCGTAGGGCGCTCACTCGGTCGCATCCTCGCTGCTGGTCGGGCGGTCCCGAAGCGCGGCCACCTCGGCACGCAGGACCTGGATCGTCCGTACGAACTGCTCCGTCGTGTGCGTGGCCAGATGCTCCCGCGCCACGGCATCCGTCTGCCGCGCCTCCGCGAGGTACGCCTGGCGCGCAAACGAGGTCACGTCGCTGACGTCCACGGCCGGGTCGATGGCGGCGCCCAGTTCGGCGAGCCGCTCAAGGCTGACTGGCGGGACGTCGTGGTGCCAGCCGCATTCGAGGGGGCACAGGTAGCGGGTCGTGCCTGGTACGGGCGTCGCTGCGCTCATCCGGTCTGCTCCTCGCCGGTCGTCGGGCGCTCACTGAGCCGCTCGGCTGCTCGCCTCAACTCCGCGTTGTTCCGCTCAAACGCCTCGTCCAACGTCCGTTCCGTCCAGCCCAGCGCCTCGGCAGGGGCCGGTCCACTCCAGTCGGCGAGGAGCAGCAGGCGTTCCATGTCTTTCCCGGAGAGGGGCTGCGGCTCGGGCTCGGGGGTGGCGTTGTCGCTCATGTGCTCGTCTCCTCACTCTGAACCTGGTCCGACCAACGCTCCACCTCAACGCCGTCATCACAGCGCACAAGCTCGACCCTGAACGGGCTGTTCACATCATCAGAGAGGCGGTGACTGTCCACCAACCGCACGACGCAGCCGAAGCCTTTCCCGTGCCGCCACGCCCGGACCGTGTCGCCGCGCTTGATGGGAGTCCCGCAATAGTCGAACGCGATCACGTGTCCGTTGCCGGCGTAGATGTCGGCCAATGCCTCACGGCGGGCAGTCGTCTCGGCCTTGGTGAGTACGCGTTCACGCATCAACGCGAAGTACGTTCCTGCGGTCAGTTGGTATGCCTCTTCGGTGGAGAAGTCGCTTCGTCCTGGGCATCTGTGCATGGTCGAGAGTTCGTCGACGGTGTAGACGGTGCTCATGCGGTCTTCTCCTCGCTGCTCGCCGGGCGCGGCCGGAACGCGGCGAGCAGGGACCTGCCCATCGCTTCCAACTGCGGGCGCAGCGCTTCACCCATACCCTCCACGCCCGCCATGACGTGCTGCTCGAACGGCGAGAGCGGACGCCCCGAACCGTCCGGCAGCGGAGGGGTCTCGTCGTCGTGGCGCTCGATCTGGTGACGGGCGCGGGTCGGGTTGGGGTACGGGCGGTAGCTCATGCGGTCTGCTCCTTCTTCGTCCGGCGGGCGTTGCGGATGGCCTCGGCTGCCTCGGGGTTGGCGATCCGGCGCAGAGTTTCGCGCGTGTAGCCGGTGGCGTCGACGAGGTCCTTCTGCGGGGTGCCAGCGGCGAGGGCCGCCTTCACGGCGGCGGTGCGTTCGGCTTCGGCGGCGGCGACGGCTTCCTCGTAGCGGGTACGGATGGCTGTGAGTTCGGCGGTGGTGGGCATACCCCCAGTTTGCCTCATTGGATAGGCCTAGTCTAGTTGACATGCGTAATGCGGTAGGCCTACCATGTAGGTATCACCGCAACGAGGGGACCCCGAGATGAACGCCAAGACCCGCACCCGCCGCAACACCCTCCGCACCGCGGTCCGCACCACCAAGGCCCTCGGCTACCGCACCCTCTCCGGCCACATCGCCGCAGCCGTCGAAGCCGGCCGGCTCGTGCGGACCGGCGACTTCCTGGAGCGGGTCGGCGGCGGAGATCTGAAGGACGGCGTGAAGAGCTGGTTCGGCCGGCACGTGGCGAAGGCCTACCGCGCGGCGAACGGCGGCGACACCGTCAAGGTCTGGACGCAGCACCGCACCACCGGCCGTTGGATTCACGTCTACGCCTACGGGGTCGTCGACGAGGCGCTGTACGAGGGCCTCTACAGCTACAAGGGCACGCAGCACCTGCTCGCCTCCCGCTACGCGGAGGCCGCCTGAGACCAACTCCACGGCGCAGCAGACGACCCAGGCCAGCACGGCCCGCAAGGAGACCCCGATGACCACCCCCACCCAAACCCGCCAAACCCGCCACGCCCTCACCGCCCTCACCCACACCACCCCAGGCCGCCGCCGCATCATCCAGGCCGCCGCCGACAACTACCTCTCCCAGATCGACCGCCGCCGCCTCCCCGTCGGCTACAACCAGCCGATCATCGACGACCGCGCCAACCACGCCGACGCCTACCGCATGCGCCAGGGCGACACCTTCGCCCGCATGCTCGGTATCGCCTGCCACCCCGCCGACGAGCACCTGCCCGACACCGCCCGCGCCGTCCTCGCCACGATCGATGCCCCCGTGCGCGAGCTCACCGCAGCGGCCTACGCCAGCGGACAGCCGGTCCTCATCGCCGTCCTCTGGCTCGCCACCGCACTCGCCGCCTGAGGAGCCCCGCTCGTGCTCACCTACCCGTACACCGAGGGCCAGCCCGTCACCTACCACGGCAGCATCACCCACCAGCGCGGCCGCACCTACCGCGCGTGGCTCTGCTCCTGCCGCCGCGCCCACGCCATCGACCAGCCACGCTTCAAACTCACCGACCCCGACACCGGCCGCACCGCGGCATGGCACGTCCGACCCACCTCACTCACCCCTACCTGACCGGATCGGAACGCCGCCATGCTGAACCCGCTGATCCGCTGGGAACCCGGCACCCGCGTCCGCTACCACGGCACCCTCACTGATCTCCACGGCACCCACCGCACCTACCCCTGCACGTGCCTGAACTGCGGCAACCTCGGCGACGGCGCCGTCCGCTTCCAACTCGCAGACGACACCGGGCGGACCGTCGCGTCCTGCGTCCGCGCCCACTCCATCACACCCGCCTGAACCCGAAGGAGAACCCCCGTGGACTTCCACACCGCCCTCAACCAGGTCATCGCCGAACTCACCCCCCAACCCTGGGAGCACACCACCCCCGACGCCACCACCCTGCGCGTCATCCCCGCCGGCCTCCGCGAAGCCCGCGGCTACGCCGAGATCATGGTCCGCATCACCGCAAGCCACGCGCAGACTGCGGAGATCGGCATCACCACGACCTACATGGTCAGCCTGCTCCACGCCCTCGACACCCGCACCGTATGGGAGCACGCCACCGCGTTGGACGACGAGCTCACCGTGGCCCCAGTCGAAGGCGGCATGGTCCTGACCGTTACTGATGTCCGCTACGACTCGGCAGTCCGGGACGTCACCGTGAGCATGCACATCCCGGAGGCGCAGCGCATGCCGCTCGCGTCCGCGCTCCGCCGCGCCCGGGACGTCGCCCGAGGCTGGGAGAGCTGACCAGGACTCCGCGGGGCGCCCGAGACGGGGCGCCCCGCCTGACCCCCGCCATACGCCCAACCCGCCGCCGACAGGAGCCCCTGATGCCCAGCAGCAGCCCCATGACGAACGAGCAGATCGACGCGATCCGCGCCCGCCTCACCACACCAGGCCTCGACATGGACGAACTCCGCGAGATCGCCACAACCCTCCTCGCCGACAACGACGCCCAGTACATGGAGGCCGACTACTGGCGCGAGAGCTACCGCCTCGTCAAGGGCCTCAGCATGGACGAGATCGGCGCCATCATCGCCGTCCGCGACGCCTCCAAGTCGCACCCCAGGCCGTGCAACTTCCCGCACGAGGGATGCGTCTACGACGCCTGACCCCGCGCACGCCGAAGGCCCGCCCCCACCCGGGAGCGGGCCCTTTCGTCTTCACCGATTCGCTCCAGCCCGGTAACAGAAACACCCCACCCCTTCACACCCCACCTACATCGGATAACGTCCCCCATCTCACGCACACCGCTACAAGGGGGGAACCTTGAGCCAGCAATACCCGCAGCAACCCGGATGGGGCGGACCACAACAACCCGGATGGGGCACACCCCCACCACCCCCGCCGAAGAAGAACAGCACCGGGAAGACCATCGGCCTCGGCTGCGCCGGCGTCTTCGCACTGCTCGTCATCATCGGCATCATCGGTGCTGCCCTCGGCGGCGGCTCCGACGACAGCAGCAGTAAGGGCAGCACGGTCAGCTCCGGCGCCACCGCCAAGGACAACGGCGCCGACGAGGACACTGAGGCTGAGGCTGAGGCGGAGCAGGAGGAGCCCGCCGAAGAGGAGCCCGAGCCAGACCCGCCCGTCAAGGTCACCGCGAAGGAGACGGCGTTCGCCCCGAGCATCCTCGCCGACGGCAGCAACTACACCAGCGTCAAGGTGACCGTCACGAACAACAGCGACGACACGATCAGCGTCAACCCGCTGTACTTCGCAATCACCGACAGCAAGGGAACGAAGCACTCCCACAAGCTCGCGGCCGACGAGAACCAGATCGACACCGTGAAGCTGGCCCCGGGCGAGAACGTCTCCGGCAGCATCACAGGCGAAGGCAAATTCACGCCGGAGTACGTGACCTACACGGACAGTTGGCTCGGTGACTCGGTGCGCGTCGCCGTGTCCTGACCAGCCCCGCAACCGCCGACTGGCCCGGCTCACGCCCCGTGCGTGGCCGGGCCTCCGTATGCGCCCGGAAGATCACCACCGCGCGCCGGGCCACAATCACCCCTATGACCGCCTACCCGGCGCGGTGCCCCGCCCGCAACCTGAACGGCCGCATGTGCGACAAACCCGCCGGACAAGGAACCACGCATCCCGGGTACGGAACCTGCATCTGGCACCGCGGCGGGCAGAAGCACGTTGAGGAGGCATGGGCCATGGCACAAGAACTCGCAGCCGAACGGAACGTCACCCCGCATGAGGCGCTGCTCGGCCTTGTACGCGCGGCCGCAGCCCGCGCGGCATGGACCGACAACATCATTTTTCAGCAGTTGCGCGAGCATGTTGCCGGCGGCGGGGATCCGCTTCAGCCGCCCAAGGCGCTACAGCCGTGGCTCGCCCAGTCCCGTGAGGAACGCAAGCTCGCCGCGAGCACGGCGAAACAGGCTGTAGACGCTGGAGTGATGGTGGCCTTGGAACGACGCCTGGATCTCGAAGGCGAGTTGGTGGCGAACGCGCTCGGCGCTGCCCTCGATGCTCTCGACTTGCCGCACGAGCAGCGCGTTGCAGCACTGGAGGCGGCGCAAGGGCGCCTGCTGGAGGCGGGCTGACGGCACCTCGGGGCGCCAGCCCTGCTGCCCTTCGCCGACGTCCGGAATGACCATCGCGGATCCGCTGGCACCATCCCGCGCATGCGCATTCTTCTGAGCGGGGCGTCCGGGTTCGTCGGCTCGACCGTCCTCGCCCACGTCCTCGCGAACACGGACTGGCATGTGACGTGTCCGGTGTCGTACCGGCACCACGGCGACGGCGCCCGCATCAACGCCGTCCTCGACGCACAGCCCGACGCCCGCAACCGGGTCGACGTCATCGCCCACGACCTGGCGCTTCCGATCACGCCGATCCTCGCCGAGCAGATCGGCCCGATCGACTACGTGTGGAACATCGCCTCCGAGTCCCACGTCGACCGCTCCCTCACCGACCCGGTGTCGTTCGTGCGGAACAACGTCGAGCTCATGCTGAACATGCTGGAGTACGCGCGCGTGGCGAAGCCGCGGATGTTCCTGCAGATGTCGACCGACGAGGTGTTCGGGCCGGCTGCCGAGGGCTACCGGCATCACGAGTGGGACAGCATCCGCCCCTCCAATCCGTACGCCGCGTCGAAGGCGGCGCAGGAGGCAATCGCCTACTCGTACTGGCGCGCACTCGGGATTCCTTTGCTGGTCACCAACACTATGAATCTCCTTTCCCCTGCCCCGCAGGCTGCGGAGAAGTTCATTCCGAAGATCGCCCGCGCCATCTACCGCGGGGAGAAGCTCACTGTCCACGCCAGCCCCGACGGCGTCTCAGGCTCCCGCTGCTGGGTCGACGCCCGCGACTTCGCCAACGCGTGGCTGTGGCTCACCGAGCACTTCGACGGCGACGAGCGGCTGACGTACTACCCGACGATGCCCACCGGCCCGCTGCGCTACAACATCGTCGGTGAGGAGGCGACCAACCTCGACGTCGCCCAGCGCATGGCCGCCGCGGCTGGCCGCACCCTCGACTACGAGCTCGTCGATTACCACGGGCAACGGCCGGGACACGACCACCGTTACGCGCTCGACGGGTCGAAGCTCGCCGGGCTTGGGTGGCCTGGTCCGCGGCCGCTGGACGACACGCTGACGGACATCGTGAAGTGGTACGCCGACAACCCGCAGTGGCTCGCCGCGTGAGCGCCTCAGCCCCCGGAGAGGGGCCCCACCGGAAGTCCGCCAAGGGATGCCTAGACGGCGTCGCTTCCGCCCTCAACGAGATCCCCATTGGCGAAGTCAGGACCGACGTCATGCTGGCGCACTCGGCGAAAGCCCAAGCCATCGCCACCGCTGCCGTTGTACACGCCCTGCTGGAGATCGGCGACGTACTGCGCGCATCCTTGCGGGAGTCGACCGATGGGTGACCTGTTCCGGGCCGCGGTGATCCCGACGCGGAACCGGCACGACATGCTCGCCGACTGCATCAACTCCGTCGTCGACCAGGTCGACCAGGTCACCGTCATCGACAACCTCTCCGACCCGCGCATCGACCCCGAGCCGTGGCACGGCAAGGTGCATGTGGTGTGGGCGCCAATCGACCCACCGAACATCAGCCTGCTGTGGAACATCGGGCTCGCCAACTCAGACCTGACCGCATACAGCCACGGCGCCGACCGGTGGGACATCGCCGTCCTCAACTCCGACGTCACCGTCCCCGCTGGTTGGATCGACGGCCTGTCCACGGCGATGCGCTCCACCACCGCGGTGCTCGCCTACCCAGACCAGCACGGCGGCCGACGGCAGATCCTCCACACGAAGGCCGAACCGGTGGACCTGCGGACACGGATCACCGGCTACGCCTACCTGCTCCGCGGTGAGGCCGGGCTCCGTCTCGACGAGTCGATGGCCTGGTGGGCGAGTGACGACGACATCGACTGGGTTGCACGCGAGCGGGGCGGTGCGCTCCTCGTCCCGGGCCTGGCGGTTGAGCACCGGTGCCCCAACGGCTCGATGTACGAGCGCCCCGAGCTTCAGACGCAAGCCGGACGCGACATGGAGACGTTCGGCAAGAAGTGGGGGAAGAGGCCGTGGTGACCAGCAAGGAGAAACCGTTGAAGATCGCAGTAACAGGTGGTGCAGGCTTCTTCGGCCGCGCCACCATTCAAGCCGCCGAAGCCGCGGGGCATGAGGTGTGGGCGTTCGACCGTACGCAGGGCCTGGACGTCCTCGGCTCGCTGGACGCGCTCGGCGACGCGGACACGGTGATTCACCTCGCCGGCGTCCTCGGCACCAGCGAGTTGTTCGACATGGCGGAGACCGCCATCCACGTCAACGTCATCGGCACCCTCCGGGTGTTGGAGTGGTGCCGGGATCATGACGCCCGCTACGTCGGCATCAGCATGCCGGATCCGTTCCCGAGCGTGTACACCGCGACGAAGGTCGCCGCCCGCAGGCTGACCACCGCCTGGCACCACGCGTACGGGCTCCCGGTGTCGACGGTCCGCGCGTTCAACGGCTACGGCCCCTACCAGCACTACGGGCCGGGCCATCCGCAGAAGATCCTCCCCACCTTCGCCCGCGCCGCGTGGGAGAACCGGCCGCTGCCGATCTGGGGTGACGGCGAGCAGGCCATGGACCTCGTCCACGCCGACGACGTCGGGCGCATGCTCGTTGAGGCCACGGCGTTCGGGGATGACGAGACGTTCGACGCGGGCACCGGGACTGCGGTCACCGTGAACGAGCTCGCGGAGTTCGTCCTGAGGGAAACCGGCAGCCGCGCGGGTGTGGAGCATCTGCCGATGCGTGCGGGTGAGGTGCCGGTGCAGATCACCGCAGGCGGTGAGGGCTGGGACCGGCTGGACTGGAAGCCGGAGTTGGACTGGGACCGGATTGCCGAGACTGTGAGGTGGTACCGCGATGCCCGCTGATATCGCGATTGTGACCGCGTGCTACGACGCCTACGACCCGGTGAAGCCGGTGCTGGCGCAGGCTGGCGTCGAGGTGGACTGGGTGTTCGTCACCGACGCGGAGCCTGTGGACGCCAAGGGCTGGCGTGTGGTGGTGGAGCCTCAGCCGGATGTGCTGCCGGTGCGTGCGGCGAAGGTGGCGAAGTTCGAGCCGTGGAAGTACACGGACGCTGCGGCTTCGGTCTGGATCGACGCGTCGTTCCGTGTCGTCTCCTCGGACTTTGCGGTTGAGGCGCTCGCTCTGGCGAAGCCGATCGCGCAGTTCGAGCACCCGTGGCGGTCGTGCCTGTACGACGAGGCGATCGAGATCGCCGCACTCGGCAAGGACCCGGACGGCGTGGCGGCGTGGCAGACGAAGCGCTACCGCGAGGCCGGGCACCCCACCGGCTGGGGGCTGTGGGCGTCGGGTGTGATCGCCCGCCGGCATACGACGGCAGTGCGGCGGATGGGCGCAGCGTGGGCGCGTGAGGTCGAGAGCGGGTCGGCGCGGGATCAGGTGTCGCAGCCGTTCGTGCTGCGGCAGGCGAAGCTGAAGCCCGCGAGTCTGCCGGGGAAGCATTTGGCGAACGCGTGGCTGAAGTACGAGGGGAGCGGACGGCATTGACCCCGCAGGAAGCAACGCAGCGGCTGGCGGCCCTCCTCAACGAGCTGGGCGCCGAAGGGATCAGCGTCGAGGCGGGCGAGTTCGGCGTCCTGTGCCTGAGCACAGAAGCGAACGGCTACGTCGGTCACGTGCTGCCTCCGGACGCGGCGGACACGGTGTGGACGGTCGAACTGCTGTGAGCAGGGCTGCTGGGGAGGCGGAGCGCAGGCGCCGTGCACGGGACTGGAAAGGACAGCAGCCCCCGTCACCGTGGAGACCAGCGCGGTCACCCGGCCCCGGCTCGGTGCTGGACGACTGCCCGGACCCGGCGAACCACAGCGTGTGCCCGAAGGGCGACGGCCACGACTGGTACAAGCCGCACCCGCGCCCGGCAGACCACAAGTACCAGTGCTTGCAGTGCGGGCACTACGACCTCGACGACTACAAGTGAGGCACTGATGAGCGAGCAGGTACCGAGCGTTGGCAGGATCGTGCACTATCAGAGCTACGGCACCCCGGGCGGCGAGTACACCTCCCAGTGCCGGGCAGCCATCGTCGCCGCCGTCTACAGCCTCGACAACCCGCACCCAGACCCCGAGGTACACACCGAGGCCGAAGGAGCCGAGTGGGTGGCGCTTGCGGTGCTGAACCCGAGCGGCATGTTCTTCAACGACGCGTGCCACGACGAGCTGCGCAAGCAGGGCGGCACGTGGCACTGGCCGGAGCGTGTCGGATGAGACTGGAGATCGGTGGCGGGAAGCTCCTGCCAGCAGGCTGGACCAACCTCGACCCCAACCACGGCACCGGCCCATGGCGGCGCCTCGCACAAGACACGCCATGGCCCACCGGCGACCACACCGTGGAGGCCATGCGCGCCTCCCACGTCATGGAACACATCCCCGCCGGAGACGCCCGGATCGCGGTGATGAACGAAGCGCACCGCGTCCTCCGCCCCGGCGGCGTGTTCGAGATCCGTGTACCCAACGCCCTGTCTGGGACGTGGCACGCGTTCGCCGACCCCACCCACGTCAGCTTCTGGTGCGTCGAGAGCTTCCACTACCTCGACGGGACGAAAGCCGCCCACGCCGACTACGGACTCCGCCCCTGGAAGACGCTGGAGCTCCGTATTCAGGGCGACAACGAGATCTTGTGGAAGGGGACGCCACGGTGAGCGCGCGCGACAGGCTGTTCGACGACATCTGGGACATGCGATCGGCGACGGAGAAGAACGCCCTCATCGACGCACACCGCGACGAAGTGGCACTGGAGATCGGACGCGATGCGCTACGAGACGGCCTGGTACCAACTCTGATTCGCTTGGTCGGAGAAGCGAATGCCGCGAAGCTGATGGCAGAAATCCGCACGGAGCCCGCTGCGCGCCACTGCGGCCAGCAGAAGCGGCCTCACGGGGTGCACCTATGGGAGACCGCCGAAGGCGACGCTGGGGCTGTCACTGGGCTGTGGTACTGCCCAGGGGGAGAGCCGCAGTGAGCGAGCCGCTCGTGTCCGTCGTGGTCCCGTACCACGCGGCCCGCAAGCGGAACGGCATGCTGCAACGCGCCATCAACTCCGTCAACGCACAGACCATCCCCCACCTGCTGATCACCGTCGAGGACACCCAGCACCAGGGCGCCGCCGCGACCCGGCAACGCGGCCTCGACCAAGTCACCACCGAATGGGTGGCGTTCCTCGACAGCGACGACGAACTCGACCCCACCCACCTAGCGCAGCTCCTCGCCTGCGCCACCGAGACGGGCGCGGACTACGTCTACCCATGGTTCCGCGTACGCGGTGGCCGCGACCCGTTCCCCATGTTCTTCGGCAAGCCTTGGGACAACGCCCACCCCCACTCCACGACGATCACCATCCTCGTCCGCACCGAACTGGCGCAGCAGGTCGGCTTCCGCAACGTGGCCGGGGAGGACTTCACGTTCACGAAGGACTGCATCATCGCCGGAGCAAAGATCGTCCACCTACCGGTGCGTAGCTGGACCTGGCACCATCACGGCGGCGGGAACACCTCCGGTCGACCCGACCGCGGCGACGCCCGACACCGCTAAACCGAGCATTCGCCGGACCGGCCAATGTATCCTGGAGCGTTCGCCAGAAACCCGGAGGAACCCCATGGCCGCGCCCGACGAGGAAGCGCTCAAGCAGTTCATTGCACGCCTCCCCGACCTGGACAACGACGACGAGTCAGACTCCCTCGGCGAAGAAGAACGGGCCTACATCGAAGGCGCAGCAGACGCCTACCGAGTACTGAGCGGCGAGGCCCCTAAGACCGTAGGAATGATCAACGTCCTCGCCGACCGCGCCGACCGGAAGCGACGCACGCACAAGCCGAAATGGACTCACTACGCACTCAGCGGAACGGTCTGTGACATCTGCGAACGGCGCAAGCGAGAGGACGGAGACGAACCTTGGCACTCCACCCAGGCGTGACCGCCGTCATCCCCACCATCCCGCCCCGCGCCGACTACCTCCGCCGTGCCCTCGACAGCATCCACGCCCAAACCCGCCCCGTCACCGGCGCCAGCATCTACGTCGACCACCAGCACATCGGCGCAGCCGCAGCCCGCAACCGGGCGCTCGCCGCAGTCGACACCGAGTACTCGGCGTTCCTCGACGACGATGACGAGTGGCGCCCCGAGCACATCCTGACCCTGGTCAAGGGCGCCGCGGAGACCGGCGCGGACGTGGTCTATCCGTGGTTCGATGTGGTCTCGTCCCGCGCGTTCGATCCGTGGCCCGGCGTATTCGGCCGTCCCTTCGACCCGGATGACCTCCGCCAGCGGAACTACATCCCCGTCACGGTCCTTGCCCGCACCGAACTCGTACGCGATGTCGGCGGCTTCGAACCGTACGGCGACCAGCAGGAGAGCGCCTGCGACGACTGGGGCCTGTGGCGCAAACTCCTCGCAGCCGGAGCCCGCTTCCACCACGCCCCCGCACGCACGTGGCTGTGGCACTGGCATGGCGAGCACACCTCGGGTCTGCCCGACCGCTGGTAGCCGCCGCTGAGTGGCGCCCCTTTGCGCTTCTTCCCGGGGGCGCCCACGGGTCAATGAGGGACATGAGGCCCTGGCGCACGGCCAGCGTACGAGACAACAACCAACCCCCGCTCCGGACAGCACACCCTCGAACAGCAGCCACAATCCGACCATGGGCGTCGACTGGGAAAGCTTCTTCCCACTCCAGCAGGAGCGGGGGAACACGCGCGCCGAATTCGCGGAGGCCGCTATCCGATCGGCTGCGGACGTGGGCAGCCTCTACGACGCGCTGACGAAACCCAGGTGGACTCCGCTTCCCCACCAGGTGCCGCCGCCCGGCGACTTCTACGGGTGGCTGTTGCTCGCCGGCAGGATGGCGGGCAAGACGGACGCGTGTGCCGCGTACGTCCACCAGCACGTCCACGGACCGCCCTGCCTACCCGGCCCGATCCCGCACTGGATCGCCATCATCGGCCCCACCCAAGGCGACGCCGTCACCTCCTGCTTCTCCGGGCCATCCGGGCTGAGCGTCCACAGCCCAGAAGCGAAGCTCGCCACCGTCAAGGGCAGCACCATCGTCCGCTGGCCCAACGGATCCGAGGCGAAGATCTTCGGCACGGAAGGACCCAACGACGTCGACCGCCTACGGTCCGGCGGTAACCGATGCCTCGCGTGGCTGGAGGAGTTGGCGGCGTGGCGGCACCTCGACGACGCCTGGGACCACATGCGGTTCGGCCTCCGTGTCGGCCCGCGCCCGCACTGGGTCGCCTCGACCACGCCGAAGCCGAAGCCGCTCATCAAGCAGTTGCACTCCGGAGCGGTCGCGAACGTCATGCTGACGCACGCCAGTTACCGCGACAACCCGCACATCTCCGAGGACATCAAAGCCTCCCTCGAGGAACGGTATGCGGGCACGCAGCTCGGCCGTCAGGAACTGTACGGCGAGCTGATCGAAGAAGACGAGAACGCGCTCTGGCAACACACGATGATCGACGAAGCGCGCGTACGGCCCGGCGACGTACCCGACCTCGTACGAATCACCGTCGGCGTCGACCCGTCCGGCGGCGCCGGGGAGCAGGGCATCGTCGTGGTCGGGAAGTCCGGCCTCGTACTTCCTGGGGATGGCGGCCGGCCGCAGCATCACGGCTACGTCCTCGACGACCGGTCCTGCCAGTTGTCGCCCGACGGATGGGGCCGGCGCGCGGTGCAGGCCGCGATCGACTGGGAAGCAGACGACTTGGTCGTAGAGCGAAATTTTGGAGGGGACATGGCCGTCGCGACGCTGCGCACGGCGGCCGACGCGCTCGGCGTGGACATTCCGATCCGCACGGTCACCGCGACCAGGGGCAAGGCGGTGCGAGCGGAGCCCGTGGCGGCGCTCACTGCACAGAACAGGTGGCACCACGCCGGCGAGTTCCCGAAGCTGGAGGACCAGATGGCGACCTGGTACCCGGAAGCGGGCTGGTCACCGGACCGATTGGACGCGTGCCTTGTTGCCGGGACTCTGGTCACTACCCGTCGCGGGCAGATCCCGATTGAGGAGGTGACGACGGACGACTTGGCGTGGACGCGGGCCGGGTGGCGCCGTGTGACGTGGTCTGGCATGACGCGTCCGAGCGCTGAGGTGATGCGTGTCGTGACGACGGCCGGGGCGTTCACGGCCACTCCAGATCACAAGGTATGGACCGAACAAAATGGGTTCATTCGAGTGGATGAGATGGTCTGGGGCGATAGAATTGACGTATGCCCAAACAGACTGAGTCGGTCGTTTTCAACGGCATCACGTTCACTCGTTTCCCTCTGTCGAAGAGTCGCTCGTCGAGGGTCTACTTCACTGCCTACGCGAACAGCCGGCGCATACCCAGGATGGGTCAGCTCCACGTCGAGGTCTGGAAGGCTGCGAACGGCGCTGACGAAGTTCCTCGCGGCCATGTCATCCACCACGTGGACTTCAACCCGCTCAACAACGAGTCCAGCAACCTCCGGTGCGTCACCCGCAAGGAGCACGCCCTGCTCCACGAACACGAACGGGACCTCGATAGCCCGGAATGGCTGGAGCACCTGGCGAGCATTCGCCCCATGGCTGCCGAGTGGCACAGCAGCGATGAGGGACGCGAGTGGCATCGACAGCACGGCAAGGATGTCTACGCCAAGCAGGAGTACCGCACGGAGGTCTGCCAAGCATGTGACAGGCCTTACGAGACGCGCGGCTTCAAGGAGTCGCGGTACTGCTCTCCTGCGTGCATGCGTCGTGTTGCTGACCGCGCTGACCGGTATCGCAAGCCGGCGAACTGCCCGATCTGCGGAGGGGAGTTCATGCAGAGCAAGTATCAGCCGGTTCCGGCGACGTGCTCGAACTCGTGTGGAGCGCATCTCCGCGCTCGAAACAAGGCAGCCCGTGTACGACCTGACGATCGAGGGTGAGCACGAGTTCTATGCGAACGGAATCCTCGTGCACAACTGCGTGTGGACCGCGTGGCATCTGAAGTTGGTGGGGACGGCGTCGCGTGGTCAGGGTTCGTTGGGTGGCGATCTGGCCAGAAAGCAGATTGTTGGCGGGCGCGTACGTTGACGGCATGGAGACTTGGTTGCTGCTGCTCGTGATGTCGCTCGCGGTGTACCGGCTTACGCGGCTCGTTGTGGCCGACACTTTTCCGCCCGTGCTGTGGCTGCGTGACCGGCTCGTCGGCGGCTGGCGTGAGCCGACGATGAAGGAGCAGCACCACGAGGCGTTCCCGACAGGCGAAGTCGACGAGGGCGTCCTGAAGAACGTCCGGGGTCTAGGCATGTTCAGCCTGGTTGATGGCGAGTTGCAGATCTATGCCCGTCGGTGGAAGCGGTCGCCGTTCTGGTTGGCGGAGTTGCTGTCGTGCCCGTGGTGCGCGTCCGGCTGGGTGGCTCTCGCGGTGACGGGCGGTGTGTGGGCGTCGGTGGGGCTGCCGGTGCCGTTGCTGGTGTGGCCTGCGGTGTGGGCGGTCGGGGCGCTGCTCGCGGCGCAGGAGTGGGCTTAGGATCTGGGCATGCCGATTGAGAAGCGGTACTACCGGGCGCCGCGCATCGATCCCGAGACGGGACACCTGATCACTGCTGGTGCGGGCTACTACTACAAGTACGACTTCAACGAGACGTCTGACGCGCGGCCGCCGCGCGGTTGGGGCGCCGAGGGCTCTTCGCGGCGGGAGCAGGAGCGGGCGTGAAGTGCCTCCACGATCACACCAGTACGGGATGCCCGTGCGTGGCTCCGGATCACATTGACTGCGGGCCGGTTGTCGCCAGGCTGGGGCTCTATCACGGGCACAGTGTTTTTCTCTGCCAGCCGCATCTTGATTTTTGGCTGGACGAGGCGGATGCCGATCCGATGATGGAACCGGCCGAGTTGGCGTGGGCGTAGCGTCTGGGGCGCGTCATGGGTACGAGGCCCGCCCGCCAGAGCATGGGCCTCGTCTGGTGCCGTCTGCCGTAGGGGTACGGGCAGGCGGCTCTCGCGCGTTCGGAATGGGTGCGGTCTCAGGCGTGGGATGGTGACGGTGAGGGCCGGTTCCCCCCGGGCTCTTGTGGTGGGGTGGGGGCCGTCTGCGTTCGGGCGTTCCGCAGGCGGCTCCCTCACATGCTCAGTGGCGATGCTTGATGCAGCGGGGGAAGTGCGCCTCGTCCGGCACGAGACCGATGTCCCACAGGTCGTAGTGCTCGTCGAACAGATGCCCAGCCACCCGGACGGCTTCGCTCCGGACTTCCTTGTCTGCCTTGTCCGGCATCACGTATTCGCCGTCCACGACAAGGTGCTTCGGTCCGATGCCTTCGTCCGCGAAGGCCATCTCCATGCGGATGATCAGTTAGGCTTCCTGCTCGGTCATGCCTCACCGTGCTGCGGATCGGCGTCGTCCAAGGTGAGCGACACTTCCGGCCACGCCTTCCTGTACGACGGTCCCAGCGTGGCGCCTGCGATGAGCCAGTCGTGCGCGATCATCTCGAAGTCGGACGGGTCGGCGTCCAGAGGCACACCGTCGTCCACGACGAGGCCCTTGTATCGGTTGTCCCACTGCGCTGCGTAGGCGTCGAGATTGCCCACGACAAGCTTGGCGTCGACGAGTGCCTGAGCCGTTTCCGAGAGAAGGCGCCCGCTGTAGCGGATCAGGTCCTCGTCGCGCCACACGCGGTCGATGCGGCCAGCAGGGCTGCCGTCTTCCGTCATGAGAGGGATCGGCAGGGGGCAGGTGAGTTCCGGGTTCGGGTCGTCGAGGCGTCGCCCGTCGGATGTGGCCTTGTGGAGGACGGCGAGGACGCCGGTGAAGTTCTGGGTGTGGGCCATGCGGTCATCGTCCCACGCCCGGAATGATCTTCCCCGGCTAGTGCCTACCGTCACCCGCAGACCCACCCACAGGGAACGCGGGAGACGAAATGGCCTGGTGGCACGCCTTCACCCGACGAAGCGCCGCGCCCATCCCGCACGCGCCCACACAACCCAACGCCCTCACCGCCGCCGCAGCCCCCGTCACCAACCCACGCACCGAACTCATCCGCACCCCCGACACCTGGCAAGAAGAAGCCTGGCAGTACTACTCAGACCTCGGCGAATTCCGATACGCCGCCGACTGGGAAGCCAACATGCTCTCCCGCATCCGCTTCTACGCCGCGAAACTCGAACCCGGAGCCGACGAACCCGTACGCGCCGAAGCAGGCACCGCCGTCGAGCTGATGACCACCTTCGCCGGAGGCGTCGCCGGACAAGCCCAAATCATGAACGGCCTCGGCACCCAACTCGCAGTCCCCGGTGAGGGCTACGTCATCGTCGAAAACGTGGGCGGCATCGAGAAGTGGGCTGTCCGGTCCATCGACGAAGTACGCGCAGCACGCGGCCACTACGAAGTCATCGACGAAAACAACCCCCGCGACGGCTACAACTGGCGCCCCCTCGCCCCCGACTCCATGGCCCCCATCCGGGTATGGCGCCCCAACAAGCGCTACCACCATGTTGCCGACAGCCCCGCCCGCGCGGCCCGCACCACCATGCGCGAGCTGGAGTTGGTGAACCGGCACATCATCAGCCAGTACCTCAGCCGACTTGCCAGCGCTGGCGTGTGGTTCATTCCGTCCGAGGCCACCTTCCCGGTGCGAGAAGAGTTCGCTGACGCGCCGGACCCGTTCGTGGCCGAGTGGATCGAGCTCGCTGCTGAGGCGATCCGTACGCCAGGGACAGCGGCAGCCATCGTGCCAATCCCGATCAAGGTGCCGGAAGAACTGATCGGGAAGTTCCAGCACCTCGACTTCACGCTGCGCATCGACGACAAGATCATCGAGAAGCGCGACAGCGCCATCAAACGCCTCGCCTCGCAGCTCAACATCCCACCCGAAGTGCTGCTCGGCATGTCCGATTTGAACCATTGGAACGGCTGGCTGAGTGACGAAACCAACCTGAAAGTCAACGTCGCCCCCGACGCCGAACTCATCGCCCAAGCCCTCACCACCGGCTACCTCCAGCCCCGGCTTCAAGCCTCCCGCGTCGAAGACTGGGCGAGCTGGGTCGTCTGGTACGACATGTCCGAACTCACCCTCCGCCCCGACCGCAGCCAAGACGCCATCCAGCTCTACGACCGCCTCGAAATCAACGGCGACGCACTCCGCCGCGAAACCGGCTTCACCGAAGCCGACAAACCCAGCGACGACGAGCTGAAGGAACAAGCCCTCAAGATCGTCATCCACACCCTCCCCACCGGAGCCCCATCCGCCATCACCGAACTCACCGGCGAACAAGTCACCATCCAACCCGTCGCCGCCGCGCGCCCCGGCCAGACCACCGAGCCGGAGACGGATCAGCCAGAAGACCGGACACCGCCCGACACACCCAGCGAACCACCACCCGCCGAAGCCGCGCGCGCCGAAGCAGCACGCGCCCGCGACGAACGCATGGCCCAACAAGCAAAAGCCCTACACGCCGTCAGATTCGCCGCCGGTCGGCCGCCCGAACTCCTCCACCCCGCACTGTGCTCAACACACGCCTACTCCTGCCCGTTCACACACGCCGCGGTCAAGCTCCCGACTCTGCCCAGACCAGGCACGTCCGGCGTGTACGAGGCGCGACTGTCTGCGTTCGGGCAGCTCACGATCGGCCGGCTGTCCCCGCATCTGGATACGACCGGGTTTCTGACCACCGTCTCCCACCGGAGTTCCAATGGGTTCGCTCACGGCCGCCGCTGACGGCTCGCACACCTCTGGCGCGATGATTGCGCTGATGCCCACGCCGGAGGACGCGGCGCGGCTGGCGATCGAGGGCGGCGAGGCTGCCGAGGATCTGCACTGCACGCTGTACTTCCTCGGCGACGACGGCAGCGTGTTCACCGACGAAGAGCGGCGCGCTCTCATCGACCAAGTCGCCGACTACGCCAACTGGATCGGGCAGCCCATCGAGGCGCGGATCTTCGGCGCGAACCACTGGAACTCCGACGGCGACTCCCCGTCGTGGGTGTGGGCCGTCGGCGACGATCGCGGCGACGGCCGCCCGGCCGTAGCACCTGCACTGGCGAACGCCTACGACGCCGCCCGTTACTCGGTGGCGAACGTCCTCGACGCGGAGAACCTTCCCGACCAGTACACGCCCTGGCAGCCGCGCATCTGTGCCGCGTACTCCGACGAGCTGGATCTCATCATCGCGTTGGAGGAGCGCCTCGGGTCGGTCACCTTCGACCGCGTCCGCGTGGCGTTCGCCGGGGAGCACACTGACATCCCCCTCGGCGGCGACGTCACCGCCTCCGCCCGCGTCCTCACCCCGAGGTGGGACGAGGACGTCGTCCATGTCGAGGTGGAGACCAACCGCGGCGGCGCCTTGCTCTTGGACGCGATGTGCACGGCCGCCGAAGGACTCGCTGCCGAACTCGGTGTCCCCGTCCGCGTCACCGGCCGCACACGAACCACCGCTCGAACCGCGGCGGCCGGTCCGTTGCGCCGCCAGCCCACCGAACTCGAACTCGCGTCCCGCGCTGACTTCACGCAGATGGACAAGGCCTGGCACGAAGCCGTAGACGGCACGGTCGAGGCGTGGGCCAGCGTGCAGGAGGCGATGCGCGCCGAGATCACCGCCAGCATCCAAGCCGCGGCGGAGGCTGACAACTTGGACCTGCTCGACGGACTGACCGTCGACACCGAGGACGGGGCGCGCCTCCTCATCGCCCGCATGATCGCCTACGCGCGGGAGGCAGGCGAGCAGCAGCAGGCGGAGGCCGAAGCGCAGGGCGTCGACATTCCCGAATGGTCCCTCGACGATGAGGCGCTGACCGCCGCGGCGATCCGGGACCGGCTGCGGCAGATCGGCCGCACCGCAGCCAGCGTCCTCGGCGTCGGCCTGGTGCAGTCCGCGGTGCGGCAGGCGATGCGCGTGTGGGGCTCCGGCTCGCCATCGCAGGTAGCGGGCCAGGTGGACGAGCATCTCACCGGGCTGTCGGGTGCTGCGGTGGAGGAGCAGGTGGGTGCGGCCATGTCCGCGGCGCAGAACGAAGGCCGCATGGCCGTCCTCGCAGTCGCGCCGCCAGCCGAGTACACAGCCACCGAGATTCTCGAACCGGGCCGAACGTGCAAGCCCTGCCGGGACATCGACGGAACCCGCTACACCACGCTGCCCGATGCGCGCACCGCGTACCCGTCGGGCGGCTACATCAACTGCCTCGGCGGTTCCCGCTGTCGCGGCACCCTCGTGACGGTGTGGCCACAGGCGGACGAGCAAGCCGCCGCCGGAATGATCTTGTCTGCGAACGCGGACACAATGCCCCACCAGACCACCAACATGGAGGGCACGATGCCGTATCGCGTCCAGCAGGATCACCCGGACTGCGGCGCCGATACGCCGTGGGCCGTCATCAAGGAAATGACCGACGAACTCATGGGCTGCCACGCCACCGAGGCGGAAGCCATGGAGCAGCAGGCCGCCCTGTACGCCGAAGAAGGCGACCGCATGCAACGCGACGACGAAGACGACGACGAGCGCGGCCTCGACTACGCGGGCGACACGGCCCCGTGGGAAGGCGTCCTCGCCGTCGAAGGCATCGTCACCGGCGACGGCCGCGAGTTCGCCCCCGGCGCCCTGCAGTGGGCTGACCTGCCCGTCCCGCTGCGCTGGAACATCGAGGACTCCCACGGCGGCGAGCCCCACACCGTAGCCGTCAACGTCGGCCGCATCGACCGGATATGGCGCGACGACAACAAGATCATGGGTGCTGGTGTCATCGACCTCTCCGACGACAACGGGCGCCGCGCCTACGACAAGCTCAAGGGTGAGTTCCTTCGCGGTGTCTCCATCGACGCCGACTCCATCGCGGACGCCGACGTCGAGTTCGTGTGGCCCGACGACGTCAACGCCGGCGCCGGTGAAGGCGACGAGGACGATCTGTTCGAGATGCTGTTCGCGCAGCCCGAGAAGATGATTTTCCACGGCGGCCGCATCAGGGCCGCAACCCTGGTCGACATTCCCGCGTTCGCCGAGGCGTACGTCGCGCTCCTCGACGAGCAGGGTGCCATCGTCGCCGGCGGCCAGCCGGTCGGTGAGACCGCTGTCCTGGCGCTGGCGGTGCAGGAGATGGGCGCGGTCGGCACCCACGACACCGCCACCTCCGACGAGCCATGGGACGCGGGCGCGAACGAGAAGCGCATCGACTCGCCGCTGACGCTGGCCAAGGCGCGGGCCGCGTACGGCTGGTACGACGGGGACGCGGTCGAGGCTGGCGAACTGGCGAAGTCCGCGGCGAAATTCCTGCACCACGAGATCAGCGCAGATGGCACCGTGGGCGCGGCAAACCTGGCCGCCTGCTCTGCGTCGATCGGCGCCCTGCACGGCGCCCGCGGCGGCACGTCGATCCCGGAGGCGGACCGGCGTGGCGTGTACGACCACGTCGCCGCGCACCTGCGGGACGCCGGGCGGGAGCCGGAGCCGTTTCGGTCCGTGCATGCGCTGGCCGCCTCCGGCTCGGTATGGGCGCCGCCGACTGCCTGGTTCACTGACCCGGGCCTGTCGTTGCCCACGCCGATCACGGTGACGGATGATGGCCGGATCTATGGGCATGCCGCGCAGTGGGGGTCCTGCCACATCGGGCAGGAAGGTGTGTGTGTGCAGCCGCCGCACGAAGAGCAGCACCCGTACTACCGCACCGGTGAGGTGAAGTGCGACGACGGCAGCCGGGTGGCGGTCGGTCAGATCACTGTGGGGACGGGGCATGCGCCGCTGCACATGGGTGCGTCTCCGGCGGCGGAGCACTACGACAACACGGGTGCTGCGGTCGCCGATGTCGCGGTGGGTAACGACGCGCACGGGATCTGGGTCGCGGGCGCGGTCCGTCCGGGCGCTGATCCGTTGAAGGTGTACGAGCTTCAGGCCGCGGGCCAGGTCAGTGGGGACTGGCGGCGGATCGGGGGGCAGCTTCGGCTGGTGGGGTTGCTGGCGGTGAATGTGCCGGGGTTCCCGGTGCCGAAGATGCGGGCCCGTGTCGCGTCGGGTGAGCCGCAGGCGCTGGTGGCGGCTGGTCGGCCGACGGTTGCGTGGGGCCGCTCGCAGGAGCAGACCGAGCGTGATGCGGTACGGATTGTGATGCGGATGCTGTCGCGTCGTGTCCACCCGGGAGGGAGGTGAGCAAGCGTGTGCAGTTGCAATAAGAAGCGGCGTCCGGCGCCCCCTCCGCCGCCCTCTCCGAGCGCCTGACCATTAGGTTCACTGGTCCGGTCAACATAGTTGAACATTGCAGCACAGTGTGCTAGCGGATACCCTTCGCCTTGAGTTGCGCCGGATGCGCCCGCTACCGGCGCAACTCAACAAGCGGGCACGCAAACACAACCCTCCGACGAACGTGGAGGCGGCCGTGCCCGCAGAAGAACTGTTCAACGCCCCACCCGACCTCACCCTCGTCAGCGACGACGACCTCACCGACCTCGAAACCCGAGGCGCCACCGAGTTCGAACGCGTCGAAGCCATCGACGACGTCGACCCCGAAACCCTCCAGTACGCGATGCGTCTCGCCGACGACCTCGACCGCATCCGCGCCGAACTCTCCGTACGCGAAGTCCGCGCCCAGGCCAACGCCGAACTCCAGCGCACCCGCGTCGGCGAACAACTCGCCGCACTCAAGGAACGCGTCCACGGCGACACCACCACCCCCGGCACCACACCGGCCGCACCCATCGACGTCGAAGCCATCGCCGCCGCAGCAGCCCGCGGAGTCACTGCAGGCATGGCCGCACTCATGACCGACCGACGCGGGGGCAGCGTCCGCCCCGAGGAGATCGCCCGCCGCGCGACCGCCAGTCTCGCCGAGACCGCCGCGCACGCGCCGAAGCCCAAGGTCCCCACCCAGCGCCTCGCGGTCACTGCCTCCGTCGACATCCCCGGCGTCGCCCACGGCGACGCAGTCCGCAGCCTCAGCGGCCTCACCGACGTGGTCAACCGCAAGGCCAAGTCGATGCCCGAGACGAACGGCAACCCGAATTACCAGCTCGTCGCGAGCATCCGCAACGAGCACGAGCACACCCTCGACGACCGGTCGAGCCCCGCGCAGGTCAAGGAACTGTTCGACTTCCTGACCTCGCAGGACAAGCAGGATGCGCTCGTCGCGGGCGGCGGCTGGTGCGCACCCAGCGAGATCCGCTACGACTTCTTCAACATCGCCTGCTCCAGCGGCATGATCGACCTGCCGACCTTCGGTGTCACAAGGGGGGGCATCCAGTTCCCCGTATCGCCGTCGCTGGCGGACACCGTCGGCAGCATCGCGTTCGGCGGGTTCGCCGTCGAGTTCACCAACGCGTCCGCGCCGTGGCTGTGGACCGAAGCCGACGACATCGCCGCCGCGACCGGCTCGCCGACGAAGCCGTGCGTCCGGGTGCCGTGCCCCACCTTCTCGGAGGAACGGCTGGAGTGCTTCGGTATCTGCCTCACCGCAGGCAACCTCACCGACTCGGCGTACCCCGAGGCGACGCAGCACATGATCAGGCTGCTGATGACGGCCCACGACCACGCCATGAACGCCCGCTTCATCGCGCAGATGGTCGCCGACTCCACCGCCGCAATCACCATCGGAGGCGAGGTCGACGACTCCGCCGCACCCCGCATCTACAACAGCGTGGGCCTCGCCGCGACCGACGTCCGCGAGCGGTTCGGCATGTGCATCGACGACGTCCTCGAAGTCGTCCTGCCGTCCTGGGTTCGCGAAGTGCTTCGCGCTGACCTCGCTTGGAAGGCTGGGGTGGAACTCCCGGCCGTGTCCAACGAGCAGATCACCAGCTACTTCACCGACCGCAACGTGCGCGTCCAGTGGGTCGACGACTGGCAGGTCCGCGGCACGAGCCAGTTCGGCAACGCGACCGCGCTGACCGCGTGGCCGACGACGGTCGACTTCCTCATCTACCCGGCCGGCACCTTCGTCCGCGGCACAGGCATGAGCCTCGACCTCGGCGTGGTCCGTGACTCGGTCCTCAACCAGACCAACGACCACACCGCGCTGTGGTCGGAAGAGTGCCACCTCATCGCCCGCGTCGGCCACGAGTCCCGTCGGTACACGGTGCCGTTCAACGTCAAGGGCGCCACGGGTGCGCTCCTCGGTGACGAAGCCCGCGTCTGACCGGCAGCCAACCGAGTGAGCAGGAAGGGGTGAGCGCCGGTGGCCGGAGCACGCCAAATCATCGACCCACCGGCGTTCACCCCACTGCCCTACGGCCTGTGGGACGCCGTACAGAAACCGTCCATCGACAATCCGCACTGGCAGCAGGGTGTCACCTGGATCGAACGCTGCCCGGCCGGCGGCACAACGTACGACGAGTGCCTGTCCGTCACCGGCACCGGCGCACCCCCCGAACCTGCCGCGAAGGCCGACAATGTCGACCAGACATTCCGCGGCGCTACCCCGTTCACCGTGTTCACCGAGTTCGACTGCTCACCCGTCGGCCTCGGCGACGCGGCCGAGGTCGCGGCGGACGCACTGGCACGCGTCGAAAACCAGCAGCTCGAAGCAGCGTTCTGGACCGGCACCGCAGGCGCACAAACCCTCGTGTTCCCGCACCTCGCCGCAGCAGCGGACGTATCCGACACGCAGAGCATCCTGTTGCAGCCGACCGCATCAACATGCGTGACCGGAGCCGACGCAGCCCACGCACTCGGCGCCCTGGAGGACTGCCTCGGCGACTGCTACGCCGGACAAGGCGTCATCCACATCCCACGCCAAGTGCTGCCCACCTTCGCCTCCTGGAACCTCATCGCCGAACGCGACGGCGCCCTGTACACGACCGGAGGCAACCGTGTCGTCGTCGGCGGCGGCTACACCGGCAGCGCACCCGACGGCACCACACCGGATGCGGGAACGGCGTGGATCTACGCCACCGGTGGCCTGTTCGGCTACCGGGGCAACGTCGCATTCCATGCGCCGCGGGACTCCATCGACCGCGCCGCGAACACTCTCCGAATGATCGCCGAACGCACGTACGTCCTCGGCTTCGAGTGTTGCCTGATCGGCGCTCACCTCAACCTCGGCGTGCCCACCACCTAGGGAGACACCATGGCTGCCACTTCCACATGCGTCGTCCCCGTCAAGGGCACGCACTTCCGTATCGTCGCCCTCGACGCCTGCGGCATCCCCGTCACCGGCGCCTCCGGGCTCGTCGCCGTCACCAACAGCTTCGTCTCCGTCGAGTCCGCGGAGGAGTACGAGGACGGCGAGGAGTTCTTCGAACGCAACGCTGCCGGCGCCCCGTGCGTGAATCAGAAAGACGACCCGACGATGAAGCGGGTCGTGCTGACGGTGCAGTTGTGTGAGATCAACGTGTCTGCGGTCGCCTACATCCTTTCGGCCCGCGAGCTCGTCACCGGTACCCCGACCACCGGGACCGGCTTCGCGCTGGCGGAGGGCAATCCGACGAACCGGTTCAGCCTGGAGGTGTGGCAGGAAGTCGCCGGCGCCGCGGCGTGTGATGCGTCGGGGCAGCAGCAGTACGTCTACCACGCGTGGCCGAACGTGGGCGCGGTGCAGAAGCAGGGGTACACGATCGAACTCGGCCGCTCCGCGTTGGAGTTCACGGCGGAGACGCGGGGCGCGTCGGCGTCGTGGGACACCCTCGTGGGGGCGGACTGGCTTCCTGCCGGTGAGATCGTGGATACGGATGAGCACTGGGTGTTCAACGTGACCACCACCGCTCCGCCGACGGTGGCGTGTGACCCGACGACCCTCGCCGCTTAGGCCGTCGCCATGGCCATGAGTCTGCTGCAGGCGCATGTCGCCGTCGCGGACCCTCACGGTGACCGGGCGTACGCCGACGAAACGTTCGCCACCCAGGTGGATGTGAGCACGCTCTCTGACACCGTCACTGGTGTCGGTGAGCGGGTCTCTGCGATTGAGGACGGCAGCGCGTCTCTGAGTGGCCTCAACGTCACGGGGAATGCTCGGGTATCCGACGGCGATCTCACGGTTTCCGATACGGAGAAGGGCTACCGGTTCCGCCGCGGCGGCAGCGCCCTCGACCTGGAGGCGACGGGCGCCGACCTGATCGTCTCCAACTGGTCGGGTACTGGTTTCGACGGGACGCAGCGCGCGTACGACCGGTACTCGGCGGACGCCCTGAACGCGCAGCATGCGGGGCGACGCGAGTTCGTTGACGCCTTGTACGGGGCGGTCCGTCATGTCATCGACCCCGACAACGATCAGCTTGCTTTTCACGGCGTGACACCAGTGTCCCAGCAGACGGTGACGGGGTCACGCACTGATGGGACTGCGCTCGCGTCGCTGCTGACTGTGCTGGCGAACCTCGGGCTGATCGTCGACGAAACCACCACGTGATGTGAAAGGGGGTTGGGTGTGGCTCTGGCCCGGTACAGCGATCGGTTCTGGTTTCCCTCCGGGGCGCTGGCGGCGAACATTGAGACGCGGGTGTTCCCGGAGGGCTCGACCGCGTTCGCATCACTGTTCACTGATGCGACAGGCGCCACCCCGCTGGCCAACCCGACAGCCACCAATGGCGCAGGCGTGCTCACCTTCTGGGCCGAGTCCGGAACCTACTGGGTCCACCTCGACACCGAAAGCTTCCTCGTCAGCGTAGGCATGACGCAGGAGCAAGCCGACCTGTCCACCGGTATCGCCTCGGGCGGCGAACTCAACCCGAACGCGGGCAACCCTGCGGCGATCGACATCAGCGCACTGGACGGCTACATCGTCGACTACCTCGCGGGCGACCAGTCCGAGCCTGCGGTGACGCGGATAAAGACCGCGGACCAGACCGTTGCTTTGGATGCGGCGTCGTTGCTGCGGTCGGTGACGTGGTGGCTCATGGACTCGTCGGCGAACGTCATTCAGCAGGGGACCAAGCCGACGCCCGAGCAGCGGCGTACGCATCTCGCGCTCGGGGTGACGACGTTCTTCTCCGGCACGGTCGTGGTGGTGCAGACCCTGCCGGTGATCCTGGCGCAGCCGGCGAACCAGCTTGCTGATCTGATGGATTCGCTGGGTCCGTTCTCCATCTCAGGGAACATCGTCACCGCGAACGGCGCCAACCTGATGATCGACCAGTCGTCGGGGCAGATGTTCGCCCGCGCGTTCTCCCATTTCATCAGCGGCGTTCTCACCGACAGCCCGCACATCGTCACGGTGCCGTCTCAGTCCCCGTCACAGTTCCGGTACATCACCGCGACGGGAACCGTGTTCGGTCCACTGGTCAACACGGTGGACGTTGCGAACTTCGACAACGGGGGCGTCATCACTCCGATCGGTGGAGGCGCCAACACGTCCAGCATTCACCGGCTGTGGCTGTTCGGCACGGGCGAAGCATCCACACAGTTGGCGTTCCAGTACGGGCAGGCCACCTACTCCAGTCTGTCGGCGGCCGTGAACGCGATCGGCCAGTCCGGGCACGTCGTGAACCCGCTCATCGTGGGTAACGGCGCGCTCATCGCGTGGATCGCGGTCACGCGTACGGCAACCGACCTGTCCGACCCGACGCAGGCCATGATCGTGGCGCCCGCCAAGTTCGCCGCACCGTAGGAGGACTTGTGCCGGTCATCAACCCAACCCCGCAGACCGTTCCCGGCGGCACGGGCGATATCACTGGCCCGTGTGCGGACTGGCCTGTGACGTGGACGTGCGACGTTGACACGTTGAATCCGGCCGTCACCGGGCTGGCCGTGAGCATGGCCACCGAGACGTTGTGGGCGTTGACGGGGATGCGGTTCGGGGTGTGTCAGGTGACGTTGCGTCCGTGTGCCCGTGAGTGTCAGACCGGTTCGTTCTACGACGACTTCGGGCCTCCGTGGGCGTCGGGCTCTTATCCGCAGCCTGCGCTGATCGGTGGGCTTTGGTACAACCTGACGTGCGGTTCTTGTGCGGGTGACTGCTCGTGCACACAGGTGTCTGAGGTTCGGCTGCCTGCTCCGGTGAACACGATCGTTGAGGTGAAGATCGACGGGACGCCGATGGTGTCGGGCGCGTACCGCATCGACAACAACCGGCTGTTGGTGCGCACGGACGGCGGTAGGTGGCCGCGCTGCAACGATCTCAACCTGGATGACACTGAGGTGGGTACGTGGTCGGTGACGGCTACGTATGGGGAGGCGTTGCCGGAGGGCGCGTCTCTGGCTGTGGGCCAGTTGGCGTGTGAGATTGCGAAGGCGGCGGCGGGTGGGGACTGCAAGCTGCCTGCGGGGTTGCAGCAGCTCGTACGGCAGGGCGTGACGATCTCCTATCCGGATGTGGGCGAGTTGTTCCGGCAGGGGCGCACAGGGTTGTATCTGGTGGACATGTTCGTCAGCACGTGGAATCCGTACGGGCTGCGGCAACGCTCGCGGGTGTACAGCGTGGATCGGCCGACGGTGCGGAGGGCAGGGACGTGATCACGGGCCCGTTGAAGTGGTACACCGTCGCATCCACTTTGGAGCAGGCGGTGTACGCCGAACTCACGGTCGAGCCGTCCCGGCACGGCGTCGTCCCCGGTGCGATCGCATGGGACGAATGCGACTGCGGCATGCTCGCCGTCACCGTCGGCCCGATCTTCCTCAGCGACAACTTCCCCGACCAAGCCATACGCAAGACCGGCAACTGCGACGCCATCTACGAAGTCGGCGAACTCATCATCCAGATCGTGCGCTGCGCACCGAACCCCGAAGACCAGATCACATCACCGACCACCGCCGAACTGGACACGTCCGCACAAGAGGTACTCCGCGACGCGTACGAACTGCTGAAAGCCGTGTCAGTGAAGCTGTGCGAGATGAACGACGCAAGGGACATCGTCGACTTCATCCTCCGCCCACTCACCCCACAAGGACCGTCCGGTGGCTGCGTCGGCAACGAGCTGCGGGCACTCGTCGCGCTGGGCCGGAACTGAGGCCGTCATGGTGTTCAGCGTCTCGACCAGCTTCAACCTCGACCGCTCCCGGGTGGAACGCATGCTGCGCCTGCCCGGCGGCCTGGTGTACCGGAACATGACGCGCCGGGTGGAGCGTGTCGAGCGGGAAGCGATCCGCCTCGCACCCGGCAGCATGGGCCGCACCATCCGCGCGTCCATCCAGCGCGGCCCGGGCGGCGAGTTCCGGGGGGTGGTGAACGTCCGGCATCCCGCCGCTTTGTATGTCATCGACGGGACGAGGCCGCACAGGATCTCCCCTCGCAGGCCGGGCGGGGTGCTTCGGTTCACTGTCGGAGGCCGGGTCGTGTATGCCAGTTTCGTCAACCATCCCGGCACAAAACCGAACAATTTTCTCCGGGAGGCTTTGCGTGCCGCCCTCTAACACTCCGGAATGATCATGACGAGTGGGTGCCTACCGTCACCACCATGACCCAGCCCACACCCACAACACCCCCCATCAAAGACTTCACCCGACCCCGCGAACGCCTCACCTTCCGCATCGACGACGACACCTTCGAAGCCACCCCCGCCATCCCCGGCGACATGCTCACCGAATTCGCCAAACGCTACGCAGACGTCGGCAGCGCACCACTCGACCAGCAACTCGCCGTCATGAAAGACGCACTCTCCCTCGTCCTCCTCCCCGAATCCCACACACGCTTCACCAAACGCCTCTCCGACCTGGCAAACCCCATCGAACTGGAACAGACCGCCGACGTCATCCAGTGGCTCATGGGGCACTACGGCCGACGCCCTACACAGCCGTCCTCGCCCTCGCCGAATGGTGCGCCCAACCCGGCACCTGGCACGAGCTCGACGGACGGGCCGCCACAGCAGGCATCGATCCCAGCAACTTTCCAGCCCACCGCTGGCTGAACTTCATCTACGCCGAGATGCTCACCCGCCTGAACGTCCGCGACAACGAAAAGCCCGACGCCGCCCGCCGACGGTTCGACGGGCAACTCGGCGTGTCCGCGTGGGCTGCACCCGGCAGCGAAACCCGTGAGACAGACCCGGCACAGGCCGCAACGCCGTGGTGGTGGAACCAGGCTGAAGCAGACCAGTCCTCCGCCGTATTCGTGGAGATGGCCCGCGCGAAGGGGATGATCACATGAGTACCCCCATCGGCGACGCCGAAATCCGCGTCGACGCCAATACCGACGCGGCAACCCTCGCCCTCGCCCGCTTCTCACGCGATGCCCAAGGCCGAGTCCGTGACATCCGTGGCCGCTTCATCGCTGACGGCACCGTCATCAACCGGGCACTCATCAACGCGGCAGACGGCGGCGACCAGTTCGGCGGATCACTACGCAGTCTCACCCGCGTGGCAGGCAGCGTCGGCGGTGCTCTCGCCAGCGTGGCCGGGGTCCTCGGCAAGGCCGGCGCCGCAGCGGGCTCGGCGGCGCCTCTGCTGGCGGGGATCGTCACCACCCTGGAGAGCATCGCGCCAGCCGGGGCGGTCGCGGTGACAGGAATGTTCGCGGTCGTCCAGGCGAGTGCGGCGATCAAGCTCGGCATGGCCGGTGTCGGGGACGCGGTCACTGCCGCGTTCGACACCAGCGAGGAAGGCGCGGAAGCTTTCGCGGAGGCGCTAGAAAAACTGTCGCCGTCGGCACGCGCGTTCGCCGAGCAGGTCCGAGAGCTTGCGCCCGCGTTCCGCGAATTCCAGCAGACCATCCAGGAAGAACTGTTCACCGAACTGGACAGCGTCCTGAAAACGGTGGCCACCGCCACGCTGCCCGAGCTGCAGAACCACCTGACAACAACCGCGAACAGCCTCGGCAACATGGCCGCCTCCGCCGGACTGGCCGCCGCCGCGCTGGCCGACAACGGCACACTCGGCCGCGCTATGGAAGGCGCCAACCTAGGGCTGCGAAACCTTGAAGGAGTACCTGCCCAGGTCGTCACCGCACTCGGGCAACTCGCTGCTGCGGGCGCGCCGGCGTTCGACCGCCTCACTGCGGGAGCTGGCAGAGCGGCCACGAGTATCGGCGAGCGGCTCGGTCGGGCGTTCGAGTCGGGTGCGTTGGAAGAAGCGGTCAACACGGCAGTGGGCGTGCTGCGTGACCTTGCAGAGGTCGCGGGCAATGTGTTCGCGATCCTCGGCAACATCATGGCCCCGGTCCAAGAACAAGGCGCTGGTCTGGTCGGAACCCTGCTGGAGATCACCGGCGTGCTGCGGGAAGCCACCGGCACCCAAGCATTCCAGGACGCGATCAGCGCACTGGCCTCGGTGATGAGCACTCTGGCCAGCACGGTCGGCCCGCTGCTGGGGCAGGCGCTCGCCGCAATCGGACCCGTCTTCACCACACTCGGGCCCCCTGTCGAGCGGCTGATCGAGAACCTCGGCGCTGCACTGTCGCCGATCATCGAAGCGCTCGGGCCGGTCCTCGCCGTGGCCGCGGAAGCCGTCGGTGTTCTCGTCGATGCGATCTCGCCGCTGCTGCCTGTGGTAGGCGAGTTGATCGCGTCGCTGCTGCCGCCACTGGTCCCGGTCATTCAGGCAATCGCGGAGGCGTTCGCGGGGGCCGCGCCGATCCTGCAGCAGCTCGGGGAAATCCTCACCGCAGTGCTGGCGCCGATCATCGCGGAGCTCCCCACGATCCTCACACCACTGATCGACACATTCAGCGAGATCACGGCGATCATCCTGCCCCTCGTGGCGCAGCTTTTGACCGCGCTGGCCCCGGCGCTGGCATCGCTGGGCCAGTCGTTCGGGGAGCTCCTCGTCGCGGTGGCTCCGCTACTGGAGATACTCGGGATCCTCATTGCAGAAGGTTTGACGGCACTCCTGCCGGTCATCACTCCGCTGATCGAGCTGGTCGGGCAACTCGCTACGATCCTCGCCGACCAACTGGCGAACGTCATCACCAACGTCGTAGTCCCCGCACTAACCGTCATCACTGAACTGCTCAACGGAGACGCCTCCGCAGCGTGGGCAGCATTCAAAGAACTCATCAGCGGGGTAGGGACCGCGATCAGTGAGACGGTCACCAACATCCTGTCCACCATCGGTTTGCTGATCGACGGGATCATCGGGTTCTTCCAAAACTTGTTCGACGTCCTGGTCGGAAACAGCATCATCCCCGACCTCATCAACGCAATCATCAGTTGGGTCGCCCGACTGCCCGGCGAGGTGTTCGCCGCGCTCGCATCGCTGGCCGCCGGGCTGATCCGGATCGCGACAGACGCGTTCAGCCGGTTCCGCTCTGCCGTCGTAAAGGGCGCCATCGCCACCATCGGTTTTGTCCGCAGCGTCCCCGGCCGCATCCGATCCGCGCTCAGCAGGCTCGGTAGCCTGATCAGCTCGCTGGCCACTGCCGCGTTCGGCCGGTTCCGCTCCGCCATTTCCAGCGGCGCCTCCCGCGCGATCGGCTTCGCACGCGGTATCCCCGGCCGCATCAGAGGCGCCCTGGGCAGTCTCGGCAGGTTGCTGTACAGCTCTGGACGCTCAATCATCCAGGGCCTCATCAACGGCATCAAATCACTCGCAGGGAGCGTCAAGGACGCGGTCGGCGGCGTGCTGTCGAGCGCCCGTGACGTGCTGCCTTTCTCCCCGGCGAAGGAGGGCCCGTTCTCCGGGAAGGGCTGGACTCTCTTCTCCGGCCGATCCATCAGCGAGGCGCTAGCGGAGGGCATCGGCCAACGCGAGGCGATGGTTCGGCGTGCTGCACTCGATCTCGCCGAGCGCACTCAGATGGCACTGACCCCTTCAATGGTGATGCCAGGCGAGGCGGCGCCGTCGTCGCCGACTGCGGTTGCCGCGAATCTGTCGGCCTTGCGTACACCGCAAGCCACCCCTCCACCGACAGTGGTGAACATCAGCCTCAACCTCACCAACCGCGGTGTCCTGGGCTCGCAGTTCGAGGTGGAAGGTTTCCTTACCCGGGCCATGGAAAACCTTCAGCGCACCGGCCGGCTTCCCACCGCACGGGCCCGGTGACCGCCGATGCCGCTGACACAAGAACTCTTCGACGACTTCAACGACAACACCGTCGACCCCACCAAGTGGCCCAACAACTACAACACCGGGACCGGCGGCCTACCCGTCGAGACGGGCGGACGCGCGCGCGTCCCCTGCGATGCCGGCTTCGCGGCCTACGCCTCCGACAACATCTACACCCTGCAAGACTCGTACGCTTTCGTACGCGCATTCCCCCCACCGGCGACCGGAATGGCGGAAGCATTCTGCCAACTCCTCGTCCTGTCGAACGTCGTGGGCACGCAGATCGTCTTCGAGATCAACCCGGTCACGAACCTGCTGCTGATGACCGTCCACGTCGGATTCGTCGACGAGGGCGGCCGCACCATCCCCTACGACCCGGTCGACCACGCGTGGCTGCGGGTCCGCGAGGAGTCCAGCACCCTGTACTGGGAGACGTCGCCCGACGGCCGCGAGTGGACGACACAGCACACCGATGCCTCTCCTGCATGGGTCACGGACGCCGATCTGGAACTGCAGCTCCTCGCGCACTGCTCGCCGACCGTAACCGGCGCACCAACGGGCGAGTTCGCGGAGTTCGACGACTTCAACGTCGCACCTGCGCTCGCCGACGGGTACACCGTGGCGATTGACTGGAACGGCGACGGCGACTTCGACGACACCAATGAGAACGTCACCGACGATGTTCTTCAGCGTGGCGTGGTCACCTTCCAGTACGGCCGCGACCAGGAACGCGCCCTGTCCCCACCCAGAGTGGGCTCGCTGGGGATGACGCTGTGCAACGCTGACCGTGTCTACTCGCCGGATAACCCTGAGTCTCCCATCGTCGATGACGTGGGCCCCGCAGCACCGGTCAAAGCTGAGGTCGTCTACAGCAACACCTTGTATCCCCTGATCCGGGGGCGCATCGACGATCTGGTGGTCCACCCTGACCGCAGTAACCGGTCCGCTGAGATCACCGCCTTGGATGATCTGTCGCTGCTGCGCGGCACATCCCTGTCCACCGAGCTGTACCAGGCGCAGCGCACCGGCACCCTGATCGGGGTCATCCTCGACGAGATCGGCTGGACCGCCCCTAGGGATCTGGACCTGGGGGCGACGTTCGTGCCCTGGTGGTGGGCAGAAGACGAAGACGCGTTCGACGCGCTGACGGATCTGCTGCAATCGGAGGGCCCGCCGAGCATCGCGTATGTGGCGCCGGGTGGGACGTTCGTCTACCGGGACCGCCATCACCGGCTGCTGCGCACCGCGTCGATCGTGTCGCAGGCCACGTTCGCCTCCCGGCAGATCGGGGAGTGCGACCCGTGCAGCGACCCCGTCACCGAGTATGGGGACGGCTGCTACGGCTTCGGCATCTACGGAGGGTAAGAGACGCACATGGTCACGACACCGACGATCGGGCAGACGGCTTGGGGGCAGCCCCTCAACGATGCCCTCAACGACTTGCAGACGCAGATCGACGGCAAGTACAGCAAGACGGGCGGCGCGCTGACGGGCGGCATCACGACCGATCTCGCAGTGCGGTCCGCGTTCTTCAAGACGACATCCACCACCGAGCACGCGGTCACGATCTACCAGGCAGGCACCTCCGGCACCGACACCGCGAGCGCACTGAACCTGATCAGCGACAACCCGCTCACCTCCGCCGTACAGATCACCGCATCGGAGAACGCGCGCGGCTCCGTGAAAATCAGCCACCGCAACCACTCAGGCTCCGCAACAGGAGACGCCAACGCGGCAGCCATCTCCATCGACCTGGTCCGGGACGGCGAGACGGGCACTGCGGCGCAGGGCATCTTCGTCACGGCCACGGACGGCGGCACGACGGGCCGTCTGCTGACGCTCCGCAACGGCGGCGCGAACCTGGTCACAGTCCCCGCGGCGGGCACCCTGCACTCCTCGGTCGGTGCGCTAGGGGCGTTCCAGCCCGTCAACCACGGCGTAGCAGCGTGGGCATTCGACCCGACCCTGTCGTTCAACTCCAGCCTCCTCACCAACGGAACCGTCTACCTGACGAAGGTCCACATCTCGGAAGCGGTCGCCGCGGTCAGCCTGTACTGGTGGGTGACCGCCGTGGGTGTGACCCCCACGGCCGGACAGAACGAGGTCGGACTGTACAACTCGGCCGGAACACTGCTGGCGGCCACGAACGTTGACGCGGACATCAGCAGCACCGGCCTGAAGACCACCACCATCGCCAGCCAGAGCCTGACCGCGGGCTCTTTCTACTGGGTGGCCATGGTCTTCAACGCCGGGACCGCACCGACCGTCGCCCGCGCCACCGGCAGCGCAGGGATCGCCACAGCCGTCAACATGGGACTCACCTCCGGCACCTACCGGTACGCAACCAACGGCGTGGGCCAGACCGCGCTCCCCGCATCCATCACCCCCGGCAGCAACGTCGCGACCGGATTCGCCGGGCCGTGGGTGGCGGCAGGGCCTTGAGGAAACGAGACAACGTCATGGCAGACACAACGGGCACCAGTGCTGAACACGACCCCGTAGCCGAGGCATACCGCCTCGTCGAGGAAGACACCAAAACCCGCATGGACGCCTGCCGCGCAGAGATCGAAGAAGTCCTCGACCGGCACGGCTTCCGCCTCATCGTCGAACCCGGACGCGCCACCCTCACCGCCAAGGAGTAGCCATGGCCGAGTTCGACTTCATCGAACCCTTCGGCTACACCAACGGCTGGCGCGACATCGTCAACAGCGTCACATTCGCCGTCGAAGAACGCGTACCCGAAGCCTCACTGTCCGTCGTCTGGGAATCCGGCACCGTCATCTCCCTCGCACTCGGGCAGTCCGTACAGGTACGCGTCCAGGCCAGCGACCCCTTCCGTGACGCACAGGACCTCACGGACGGCGTCGACATCGTCTACTCCGGCGCCGGTGTGCCTGTCGTACTGCTGTCGCGCCGCTCCGGGCAGTCGCTGGCCATCACCATCACCGCGGCGGGCGGCGCGCTCACCATCACCCACCTTCAAGTGCGGGCCCGTGCCGTGCCGGTCGCCCGCACCGTGCAGGTGGCAGCAGACGACTCGGTGAGTATCAGCCGGCACAGCCGCCGCTCTTACCAGCAGGATCCGCCGTGGCCGAACGCCAACGACTCGGCGGCGATCGTTCAACTGCTGCTCGCCCACTATGCGGAGCGCAGCCCGACGGTGCAGTTGCGGATCGTGTCCTGCGACATTCCGCACTGGCTGCAAATCCTCACCCGCGCACTGTCGGACCGGATCACCATCCGCAACGGGGAGCTGGGGTTGAATGCGGACTTCTACATTGAGCAGATCCAGCAGGCATTGACCCGTATGACCGTCGACGGGGAGGTGTGCGAGGAGCCGGTGCACTACGCGACGTTCGGGTGTGAGCGGGCGCTTGCGGATGCGTCGGACAATCCGTTCACGTTCGACAAGGCGGGCGCGGGTTTCGACGACGGGGTGTTCGATCCGACTGCGGCCGACAGTCCGGACACGGTGTTCATCTTCGACCATCCGACGCAGGGCCAGTTCGGTACGGGACTGTTCGGCACCTGACCCCGGAATGATCTTCGGTGTGCGGGTTCTACCGTCACCCGCATGGTCCAGCTCATCGCGCACACGGCACGCGCCCGCGTCTACTGCGGGGACTGGATAGCGGACTGCCCACGCCCCGACTGCGGGGGCGCCGAGCACCTCTACTCGCTGTCCAACCCCCGCAACCCCCGCTCACCCCGGGTGGTGCAGAAGAGCGAGTTCCACTGCACCAACTGCCAGCTCACCGCGCCGGTCGAGTGGCCCCCCAACCTGGCCGACATCACCGCCGTTCTGATGCTGCGCCCGGTTCCGCAAACGCGTATCTGGTATCCGGCCGGGCACGACGAGGCGGTCAAGTGCAACATCCCGCACGGGCAGAGCGTCGATGAGCTGCGCGAAGAGAACGCCGAGCACGGCGTCCCGACCGGGGCGGTGGCCTGATGGCTTGGTCGGCGCCAATGACAGCGGTCGCAAATACCATATTCACCGCCGCGCAGTTCAATCAGTTCGTCCGCGACAACTTGAACGAAACCACGCCCGCACTGGCCACCGCCGCCGGATCGCACTTCGTAGCGGACGGCGTGAACTCCATCGCCGAACGCGCACTGGACGGTGACACCGTCCTCACCCCCCAGACCACCATGTCCACCACATTCGCCGACCTGGCCACCGTCGGCCCGACGGTCACCGTGGACACCGGACCATACGCGCTCGTCCTCACCCACGCGCAGGTAGAAAACAGCGGCGCCGGATCCGCATACGCAGGCGTGGAAGTCACCGGCGCGACCAGCATCGCCCCGGCCCTCAACCGGTCCATCAACATTTTCAACTCCGCGAACACTCGCATCGGCGCAGGCACCTCCGTGCTGTACGCGGGCGGCCTCGTCCTCACGCCCGGGAGCAACACGTTCACGATGAAGTACCTGGTCAGCTCGGGGACCGGGACATTCGGTGACCGCCGCATCATCGTGATGCCTTTCTGAGGGGGTGATCAAAATCGCTTGGACAGCGCCAATGACAGCGGTCGCCGGATCGGTATACACCGCTGCGCAATTCAACACATTCGTCCGCGACAACTTGAACGAGACCGCCCCAGCGAAAGCCACAACTAACGGCGGCTATTTCGTCTCCACAGCACTCAACCAAATCGCCGAGCGCGTCGGGTCCGCGCAGACGTTCGCCGCTCAGGAAACCACCGCGTCCACGACGTTCGATGACCTGCCGACCGCAGGCCCGACCGTTACCGTGACGACCGGCACTCTCGCCCTGGTGATTTTCGGCTGCGAGCAGAGCAACGACGGCACGGGGTCCACGCGGACCAGCGTGGAGGTGACCGGCGCGAGCAGTATCGCCGCCGAAGACATCCGGGCTTTGACCCTGAGTGGTGTCGACGCGGGCGCACTCTTGCAGGCGTCTCACGCAGTGTTCTACATCGACCTTTTGCCTGGGGTGAACACGTTCACGATGAAGTACCGGGTGTCCTCCGGGACGGGGACTTTCCGCCGCCGCCGCCTGATCGTGCTGCCCTACTGAATTGGAGACGCCCGTGCCCGTCCTCGTGTGCTCGCTGATCACCAATCAGCCGCAGGAAATCCCCACAAACGGCTACCACGTGGTGCGGTTCCCCTACGGCTCCGCAGAGTCCTACGACGCCCACAACATGCACCCGGCCGAGCAGCCCGACGGCTACACCGTGGCCGGCTGGCCAACCGATGACCGGTCCGGGCTGATCTGGCCCACCGCCGACGGCTGGGGTTCGCTGACGGCGGTAATCCAGTGGGAGTCGGGCGGCTATACGGAGTTGCGGGATCAGTTCGTGCGTGACCCGCTCGGCCTCACGAACGACCCGGTGAACACGACCGCGACGGAGCACCGGCCTCCGTCGCCGGGGATGCAGTGCTGGCACAAAGCCCACGAGATCTTCGTCCACCCCGGGGTGCCGCTAGCACTGCGGGTTTCCCACAACGACAGCGTGCCGCGCCGCATGGTGTTCGCCGAGTTCAAACTCGCCGTCCACACGGGGGCTTGAGATGGCCTGGTACCCGGGCGCCACCAAGATGGAACTCCAGCCGGAGAGCGATCAGCAGCCTGCGATCCGGCCGACGCAGCTCATCTTCCACAGCATCGTCGCCCCGTGGACGCCACGGCGTACCTATGAGTTCTGGCGGGACAGCTCGGCGCTTGAGTCGCATTTCGGCATTGGTTATGACGGGGACATCGCGCAGTACATCGGCACCGAGACACGCGCCGACGCCAACGCGGCCGCGAACCGCCGGCCGGACGGCACCGGCGCCGTGTCTGTCGAGACGGCGTCGAACACGAAGGCGTCCGATCCGTGGACCTCCCAGCAGGTCGAGGAACTCATCCGGCTCGGCGTGTGGATGCACGAACGGCACGGTGTGACGTTGCGGGTCTGCCGAAGCTGGGCCGACCCCGGATACGGCTACCACCGCCTGTTCCCGCAGTGGTCGACCTCAGGCACCGCATGCCCTGGGGACGCGCGTGTACGCCAGTTCAACGAGGTCGTGTTCCCGGGCATCGTCGCCCGCGCCACCGGCAAACCCACCCCACCCCAGGAAGCTGACGTGACCCCCGACCAGATCCAGAACGCCGTACTCACCGCCCTCAAGTCCAAGGCGGGCAAGGACGCGGTGTACGACGCGGTCCTCAGGAACGACCGGATGCCCGCGCCGCTGACCAGCTCGACGCGGGACACCAACCCGACCTGGATGCTCGCTTCGATCGAGACCGACACCAACAACCTGGTGCGCGCCACCAAGGCCGCGGTAGAGGCACAGAAGCCAGTCGAGCTGACGGACACGCAGCTCGCCGCGCTCGGCGCTGCGGTGGCCCCGGGGCTCGCGGACGCCATCGCCTCGCGGGTGGCAGACCTGCTTGCCGCCCGACTTGCTGAATAGGAAGAGGAATCCCCCATGAGGATTTCGAAGTACTGGAAAGCCGTTGTCTCTGCGCTCGCCGCGGGGTCCGGCTCTCTGTCCGTCGCAGTCATCGACGACACCGTGACCGCCGCCGAGGGATGGGCCGCGCTCATCGCTGTCCTCGCCGCGCTCGGATTCACCTGGGCGGTCCCCAACCGGGATGCCTTCACCGCTGGAGAGGACACGGAAGCATGAGCAGCCCCTTGGACGGACGTATCCGCAAGCTCGCCCGCGAGGAGGCCACGCAGGCGCTCCTCGGCGTCGGACAGCCCAACCATGCGGCGCCCGACACGGCCGGGCTGCAGCAGCAGATCACCGACCTGCATGAGCACCTTCACCACGCTGCGACCGCGATCGACCGGCTTGGCAAGCGGATCGACGCACTGGAGGCAGCGGCGGGACCGGTCAACGCCGACACCCTGGTGGGGGCGACGGCGGAGGCGCCGCGGACCCGTGGACGCCGGAAGACCACCGAAGAGTGAAGGTCGTCGTATTTCCTGCGGATCGTTGGGGCTGTGGCTCATTTAGGATGATTTGGCCCGGCGAGGCGTGCGCGGCGGCCGGGCATGACGTGACCGTGGTCGCGCAGGAGCGGCGCACGGTGCGCTTGGTCATGGAGGGCGACCTTGTGAAGGACGTCCTCGTCGAGCCGGGTGTGGATGTGGTCGTGATGCAGCGGGTGACGCACGCCTACATGGCGCAGGCCGTGGGGGTGATGCGGTCGAAGGGCGTCGCGGTGGTCGTCGATGTCGACGACGATCTGTCGTCGATCCACCCGAGCAATCCGGCGTGGGCGATGCACCATCCCGGGAACGAGGGGAAGCGGCTGGCCGGGGGGCGGGAGGTGCATCGGCATTCGTGGCGGAATCTCGCGGCGGCGTGTCGGGATGCGACGTTGGTGACGGTGTCGACGCCTGCCCTGTTGGACGTGTACGCGCGGCATGGGCGGGGGCATGTGCTGCCGAACTATCTGCCGGACATGTACTACGGGCTGCCGCGTACGGACTCGGACACGATCGGCTGGCCCGGTTCGTTCCACTCCCACCCGAACGACCCGGAGGTGGTCGGCGGTGCGGTCGCGCGGCTGGTGGATGAGGGCGCGTCGTTCGTGATGCGCGGTGATCCGACGGGCGCGGGGAAGGCGCTCGGTCTCGCTGCGGATCCGCCGGGCGGCGCGGTGCCGATCGAGGAGTGGCCGCGCGCCGTCGCCGAGTTGGGGATCGGGATCGCGCCACTGGCGGACACGAAGTTCAATCAGGCCAAGTCGGCGTTGAAGCCGATGGAGATGTCTGCCTGCGGTGTGCCGTGGGTGGCGTCGCCGCGGGCGGAGTATGCGCGGCTGCACAAGATGGGCGCCGGGATCCTCGCTGATCGGCCGCGGACTTGGTATCGGGAGTTGAAGCGACTGCGGGAGTCGGCTGCGTTGCGGGCGGAGTTGTCGGAGGCGGGGCGTGCGGTCGCCGAGCAGCTCCGGTTGCGGGATCACGCCTGGCGTTGGGCCGATGCCTGGCAGAGGGCGTATGAGATGCAGCAGGCTACGCCTCGCACGGCGGTCCCGGCTTAACTCGGCGACGCGCCGGGACCCCATTGCCTGTCGAAGTCTTCCTGGCTGATCTGCCCTTCGCGGAGCGCCCGTTCGTCGAGACGTCGGGCTGCGGCGCGGCGCTCTTCGGGGGTGCCTTCGTAGTAGGCCTTGAGGTCTTTGAAGTCCGGTTCTTCCTCGCTGCTCATGAACGCATCCTAAGCAGCCGACGCGGGTAGCGGTGTAGCGCTCACTGTCCTCGTCGTACGTGAGACTCCGGCGGCGGCCACATCAGCGGGGACTCCGGCACGAACGCCCGGTGCTTGCATCCGGCCCACTTCAGCACCTCGTTGATGCCGTCCCAGTAGGCGGCCGAGACTCGTCCGCATCCGTCGGCGGGGCAAGCCATCGAGCCGTCTGGTGAGTCGAACCAGATCCGCCAGTCTTCGTCGGTGAGTTCTGGGACCCATTCCTGTCGAGCCATGGTGGCATCCTCGCATGGCGGTCCCGGCTTAGTGGAAGTCCTTCGCCTTCAGCTTCGCCATCCGTCCGTCGGCGTGGTGCCAGACGAGGCCCTCGTAGTGGCGGGCGAGCAGCCACGTCCGGAGTCCGCCGTAGTCGCGGGGCGCGGCTTCACAGTCGATACGGTCGGAGCGCCGGGCCCAGCCGTGGGGCATGAGGACGTGGACGTCGAAGCCGTCGGGGTTGCCGTTGATCTTCGGCCCGAGGAGTTCATACGTGTCCGCGCCCTCAACACCGCCACAGTTCTCCACAGCCTCGGCGTGGAACTTCGCGAACGACGACTGCGCCATCGGCTCCCAGCCGACGAGCTTTCCCGTCGCTTCGTCATGCTGGACGATCTGGTAGCCGGGCGGGATGTTCTTGCCGGGCTTGACCTCGCGGCGGGCCCACCAGGCGCCGTGCTCGTCGAGCATGACGCAGGTGCCGTCCCACTTGCGGGTGGCGACGCCTTCGCCGTCGATCACCCATTCGCAGCCGGGCGTGACGTCGGGCAGGACGTGGCGGCGGTCTTCGGGGTTACGGACGAAGAGGGTTGGGATTTTCTGCATCGGGTGATGCTCCTTCGCAGTTCAGGCTGCGGCCGATGGTAGCGGTGTGGCGGCGATTGGTTCCTCACGCACGTCGCGCACCCACGAGATTCCGCACGCGAGGCACAGTTCGTGCGGGCCCTGATACACCAGCGCCGGTGCCGTGCAGAGACACAGCGGGCACTTCGCGCGGGTGCGCACCCGCCGTAGCTGGTCACGCTGGTAGGTGGTCGTGCCGCCCCAATACCCTTCGGCCCGGTTGAGCATCGCCCACGCCAGGCAGCGGGTGCGGACGTCGCAGGTTTTGCACCACTCCTGCGCGGCGGCGAGCCCTTCGTCCGTTTCGACGTCGGGGACGAAGTCGAAGCCGACGGTGGCGCAGGGGGCGTCGGCCTGCCAGGCGACGTCATCGGCGGAGAAGAACTCGACGATGCTCATGACGACCTCAAACGGTGTACGGCCAAGGCAGCGATGAAACAGCCGATAGCGATCACGTGCAGCGTGGCGCCCCAGACGCTCCCGCTGATCGAGGTTCCGATGAGCCCGACGATGTTGGTGGCGACGCCTGTAGTGAAGAACAGTCGGGCGGACAGTTTGCCGAGCGCGGCGAGTAGTGCGGCGGCAAGGAACACAGTGACGCTGAGGATGTTGATGGTCTGGCCGATGGCGACCATGGCGTCTCCTCTCAGGGGCACGGGGTGTCGTCGGCGACGGACCAGACGATGACGCCGTGCTGGAGGCACTGCCGGATACGGCCCTGCTTACGGAGCCGGGAGCAGGAGAGGTAGACGGCGTCGCGGTCCAGTCCGGCCTGTGTGGCGAGGTCTCGGCGGGTGGCGTGGCCGTCGGCGATGAGTTGGTAGATGGTCTCGTCGCGGGCGATGACGTCGGGGTCGCGGGGGCGTCCGGGCCGTCGTGCGGTTTGCTGCATGCTGGCCTCGCATTCACTTCGCCGGAGGGCTGAATACCATTATGCAGCCGGGATGCAAGTGGCCCATGTTGCCGGAATATGCCCGAGCGTTCGAATGCCACACTCACGTTCGAACGGCCCACCACCATGAGGGCCCGCACCACGGAGGGGCCCATGGACCTACTCATCTACCTCGGCGCCGGAGCAGCCGCACTCATCGCCATCGGCGCACTCGCCCGCGGCGTGTGGCGCATCAACCGGCGGATCGTGACGATCGTGACCGCGGTGCAGGAGTTGTCGCCGAACGGCGGCCACTCGATCAAAGACACCGTGACACGCACCGAACGGAAGGTGGACGAGACGGCGCGGGAACTGTGTGAGTTGAGGCAGCGGTTCGAGGAGCACCTGTCCGCGGGTGACGGCTCGTCGTGACGGCGGGACATCACTTCGCCAGACGGCGAAGTGATGCGCTGACCTCAGCTTCCCCATGCGGGGAACCTGGCTGACCAGGCTTTTTCGTGACAGCACGAAAAGCTACGCCGCCTCCACCACCTCGGCCCGTACCGCTGCCGCCCACTCCGCATACAGCCGCTCGTACCGGTCCCGTGCCTCGCCGACGAGCTGCACGCGCGGATCTCCCCGGTCTCCCCACAGGGCACGGATCTCCTCGTTCACCACGGCAGCAGACCGCACGGAACCAGAGGCGGGAAAGTTCAAGGGCATACAGACAGCCTACGGCGATCAAAGATCACCCAGATTCAGCCCCCGCGCCTCATCAGCAGCACGCTTCGCCGCCGTCGCCCGCGTATACCGATCAATCATGTCCCGCCGCGACCACCCAGCCACCGCCATCAACCCCCCCTCCGACCCACCCCGCTGAAGCCACCTCCCAGCCGCCGTATGCCGCAACACATGCGGATGGAAGTCCCCAACACCCGCGATCCTCGCACGCCGCACCAGACTGTCGTAGAGACCCGAATATCCGATCGTCTTACCCCGGTCACCGAGCCACAGATCCGGCGTCCCGGAAAGCCTGTGAGCCCGCCGCAACCGCAGATACCGGTCAACCGCGCGAGACGTCTGCGGCCCGATAGGCACCCTGCGGCCCTTGCCTCCCTTGCCGCGGCGCACGATCACAGTGCCGGCGGGCAGGTCGATGTCGTCCACTTCCATGGCGACGACTTCACCGATCCTCGCCCCGGTCTCGATCATTAGTCGGATGATTGCCTCGTCGCGGCGTTCCCAGAAGTCCTTGCCGGCGCACGCCTTGATCAACGAGCGGAGCTGGTCGTCGGATAGTTCAGGGATAATTTTGCTATCGAGCTTGGGCGGCTTCAGGCCCACCAGCGGGTCGCTGTCGAGCTCTCCCTCTTCGGCCAGCCATGTGGAGAACCGGCGGAGGGACAACTGTCGAGAGCGGGCCGTGGCAGCCTCTGCGCCGTCGTCGAGGAGATCTGCGACGAAGGCGTTCACTACGGCTCGTGCGAGGTCAGGCTCGCGGCCGGTGCGCTCGCACCAGGCGATGAAGCGTTTGATGCCGTCGGTGTAGGTCTTCACGGTCTGCTGGCTTTTGCGTTCGGCGCGTAGGTGGAGGGTCCAGGAGTCGAGGAGTCTGCGCATGTCGTCGGTGGTCATGGTCGCCCCCTGCGCATGGTCTTACCATGTGGTATCTCCACTGGCAGCGCCATGCTTCGGACAGCAAAGTGCCCCCGACCATGTTTGTAAAGGTCAGGGGCACTTTCCGTGACGTCACTCAGTCAAGATAGTCGCGCACTACACAGCGATTAACGCCATGCTTAAGCCCGTCATTGGGGGTCACAAAGAGCCGCCATGCTTTGCAATACCCTCGACTGAACTTCTTTCTCGGCCACCCGCCGTACACACCTCCAGCGCATCCGGGCAGCCCTTGGCAACCAGCCCGATCGCCCGAACCGCATCCGCCTCACTGATCTGCGCAGGGTCGTACGACGCGTACGCGCCGCGGCCGCCAGGGTGAAGCGCGACAGCCGTGCCGGGCGCATGCTCGCGCGCCTCAAGATTGAGCGTCAGCGCGACCACAGGATCCCCCTGTCTCGTGCGTGCTGGCCGCACAACGTCCGAAAAGCCGCACGCACGTCCGTTGTCGAGCCAGGAACTGTACGCCGCATCCCGACCGCCACAGAACCCGCAATGCATAAATGCATGCCCTTTCAACACATGTCGGTTGTATGTAAACAGGCAGTCAGTTCGAGTCGTCCTCCCCCTCGTTCCGCGCGCGCTCGGCCTGCCGTAGCACTGCGTCCGTGTCCGGATCTTTGGTGCCGGGCATGGTGAGAGCGATCCCCTCGGCGGTCTGGGTGACGACCAGGCCGAGGAACTGGTAAGCCGCAGCCGCCTGCACCTGCGCTTCGGGGATGCGGAGGCCGGCGGCGATGGCCCGGATGAGCGGCGGATCGATGTGGACCTTTTTACCGTGGGCGACTTTCCACAGGACTCCCCTGCTGGGCCGGTATCCGGTGCGTTCGTCGATGGCCTGTTCTTCGAACTTGTCGTAGGTGAGTGGGCGTCCCGGGCCGAGGCGGTCGGCTACGAGTTCGGTGAGGGTCTGCATGGTCGTGTCCTCGCTTGCGGGGGCCGGCGGGTTGGTCGGTGTGGGGGGCGAACCTCCGCCCGAGTCAGCGTCATTGTCCACGTTCAAGAACACTCACGCGCCCCCAGCCTCGAATGTTCAAGCCGAACGCTACGGAAAACGGGGACAGGATCGGACGATTCCCGCACAGCACTGGACAGCAGAGCAACGCCATGCTTAGCTTGTTCATGTTCACGAACGTGGACGCCACGGGAGGAACTGGTGCCCGACGCCGAACCCATCTACCGCCTCACAAACGCCCCGCTCCTGAAGCGGCTCATGCGAGGCCCTACCGAAAACGGCCGCCGCCACACGGCACGCAGCCTCGCCGACGCAACCGGCATCAGCAAAAGCAAAATCTGGCACATGATCCACGGACGGCAGCCCAAGCTCCCTCAGAGCAAGATGCACGCCGTCCTCAACGAAGTCGACGCCGAACAGGGCTGGCTTTTCACGCCCATCGCATACACGTTCAAGAACGCGAACACGGAGGAAGAAGAGAGATGAACGCCGAAGAACGCCGGCTCCGCGCCCAACTCGGCGCAGAGATGAGCTGGGCGAAAACCCCCGACCGCACCGCCCGCACCGCACCCGGCAACCGCGCCGCCGAAGCCCGCTTCGAGAAGCAGGCCCGCGAGCTGCACCCGGACGCCGGTGACGAGTTCATCGCGAAGGTCGCAGAGAACCTGCGGCGGGCGCACTTCAGGCGGATGGGGCTGGAGTCGGCGCGCAAGCGCCGGGAGCGCACGTCGGCCGCCTGACCAAAGAAGACGGGGCCGCCCGGACCATGCCCGGTCCCGACAGCCCCTCGGCAACCCACTGAACCCAGAGAAGGAAGTGGATCACCTTGAGTAATCCTACTGATCTCCCCGGCGCGTCGATCGCCGTGATGACGCTGGCGCAGAAGCCGCAGGCGCGGCCGAAGGCTGTCCCGCCGGTGGAGGCGCTGTATCAGCCGCTGCCGTCCGATGCGTATGCGCCGCCGCTGGACATCGCGCTGCGCCTTGCGCGGGAGGACTTGGCCGTGCAGCAGGGCGCGAACATCCACGACCGCGAGGCCATGGTCCAGGCGGCGGTGACGCTGGAGATCCGGCTGCGGATGTTGCTGGCGGCGCTGGACGCGGACGCGTCGGGGGTGCCGGCATGAGCGCCCCGACGTCGCATGACCCGCTGGTGGTGAACACGAAGGACGGTGTGACGTGGGTGCGTCGGGCGGTGACGCAGGACGGGCGCGGCCTGTATGCGGTGACGGATTCCTGCAAGTGCCCGCCGTATCTGATGGTGACGCTGGCCGAGCTGGCGGAGCACGGGATTGCGGGGCAGGCGGATGCGTTGCCGGTGCCGGTCGGGCCGGAGCCGTCGGGGCTGACGTCGGAGCGCGAGCAGGCGATCGGCGCGCTCGACCTGCTGGCGATGATGCCGGAGAAGTCGGCGGCGGTCGTGAGCGGGCACCTTGCTGCGCTGCTGGCGGAGGTTCGTGGGTTGCGGGCTCGGGTCGCCGAGCTGGAGGCCGAGCGCGCGAAGTACGTCGGCAAGGAACCGACGATTGCCGAGGAGATGGCCTACCTCTCCCGCTGCGTCGACGCGGTGCTTGACCTGTGCGACAAGGCCGACGCCCAAGGAATCACGTCGGGCGGCATGTTCACCGTCGACGCTGTCCGTAAGGCCTCTGAGGGGCTGGTGGAGCGCCGCTCGTACCCGCTCGTGTTCCCGTGGGCCGCGCTCATGGACGAGGAGGACTTCTACGACTTCCGCGCCGACCTGGTGGCCGCGACCGCGCACCGTCCGCAGGAGCGCGCGCTGGCCGAGATGGAGAAGGCCGTCGCCACGTGGCGGTTGATTGCGGAGTCGCAGCACGGGCACAACACGGCGCCGGGCCCGAACGCTGAGGTGTCGGCGGACAAGCTGACGCGGCTGATCGCGCCGACGCAGGTGCTGCGTGAGGAGCCGCACGACTCGCTGCTGCACCACGACTACCGGGTCTCGCACGACCTGCCCGAGACGGGCGGTGGCTCGTGAGCTATCAGACCCACGACCTCGCCGAGTGGGCGGCGTTCTTGTCGCTCGGCACCGGCCTCACCGCCACCGGCTGGCTGCTGTGGCTGCTGCTGTTCGAGCCGCTGCTGGACTGCGACCTCGACCCGCGCCCGCTGGTGCGCCGTACGGCCAGGACGGTGCACGAGGGCGCCGTGTGCGCGGGCAACAACCTGAACCGCGCGTACGCCTCCGCCCACCACCAGTTGGCCCCGGTCGCGGCCTGGGTGTGGCACGCGCTGTTCACCGCCCGCGAAGCGTGCCGGGACATGGCCGCGCTCCTCATCCTCCTCACCACCCGCCCGGAGGCAACCCGATGAAGACCGTCTACGTCGTCATGGTCGGCGAATTCCCGACTGCCGCCACGCCGAGCCTGGAACTGGCGCAGGCCTACGCGCTCGCCGCCGAGTCCCAGCACCAGAAGGCCGGCGAGTGGGAGCACCGCTGGGACGAGTACCACCACGGTGTGCTGCGGCTGATGCAGCGCCGGACGGCCCGAGGCGGCCGGTTCTCGTGGACGCAGCGTTCGGTGCGCCCCGTCGACTACATCACCGAGGAGAGCGCCCGATGAACCACTCGTCGAAGCCGCAGCAGTCGTTCCACCTCGGCTCCAACCACCTCCACGGCGTCGCCCGGTTCGACGCCATCCGTACCGACACCCTCGTCTCCCTCGTCGCCAAGTGGGGTGACCCCGACACCCGCGACCAGGTCCTCGACGCACTCGACGAACTGGCCGCTGTCGTGCAGGGCGTGGCCCGTGAGGGCGAGTTGGATGCCGTGCTGGAAGAGGTCGAGGACGTCGCCGGGATGGACACGGCGCAGGTCGAAGTCTCGATCCGGGACGTGCACCGTCTGGCCGCTGAACTGGCCGAGGTGGAGCGGTCGCTGTCCCGCTTCAACCCGGAGCGGTCGCAGGGCGCGTCGCTGATCAAGCATCCGTCGCACGCGGCGACCCGCCGTCACCTGAAGGCGAACCCGCTTCCGGAGCAGGACGGGAGGCGGACAGCGTGAGCGCCCGCGATGAACTCGAAGCCGCCCTCGGCGAGGGCCTTCATGAGATGTCCTCCCGCTGGGAGCGCATCGGCTCGATGCTCGATGCGTTCCGTGACGAGGTCCTCGCCGAGCAGCAGACCGGCCCGCTGACGGTGTTCCGGGCCTCCCACGACTCGATCGTGTTCGGCCTCTACACCACGGCCGAGGCTGCCCGCGAGCACTGCGAGGCGTACGAGCGCCGCGACCAGCCGGACAGCAGCCTCGACTGGATCGAGGACGAAGAGGACGGCGTCGCCGAGATGACCGCTTGGGTCGGCGGCGAGGAGTGCACGACGGGCTACGTCGTGACCGCCCTGGAAGTCGCCGCCAAGTACGACCCGGAGGCCGACGAATGAGCGCCCGCAGTGTGATCGAGCACGCGCTGACCGTCTACTACGACGGCAACGCCGAGCTGGTCGGGAAGCTCCTCGCGAACTACGACGCCGAGCGGGCGACCAAGACCGAGGAGAAGGCCAGCGCCCAGGCGCCGACGGCCACTCCCACCGACACCAACCGCCGCGCCCGCCTCCTCCACGAAATCACCTTCGACGGCGGCCGGTGGAAGTCCGGCGACGTCGCCCGCTGGTACCAGACCCAAGGCCTCACCGGGCTCGACGTCCGGGCGGCACGCCACGACCTCGCGACCCTCCGCGACTCCGGCGCCATCACCCAACACGACACCGCCGGCGTGAGGTTCTACACCCGCGCCTCCCGCACCACCCGGAAGGACGGCAGCAAGTGAACGCCGAAATCGTCAAGCGCCAGGGCAACGCGCCCGCCATCGCCCAACGCGGCGGCGCCCTCTCCCTCGGCCACATGAGCCCGCACGAGGCGTGGCTGTTCTGCCAGTCCCTCGCCGACACTCCGCTCCTGCCCGACGCCTACCGCCGCAACCCCGCCTCCGTGCTGTGGGCCATGGAGTACGGCCGCGCCCTCGGCCTCGACGTCGTGACGACGATCAACACCATCCACGTCATCAAGGGCAAGCCCACCCAGTCCGCCGACCTCATGCTGTCCCGAGCCCGGGACGCCGGCCACAAGGTCCGCATCCGGCAGGAGCCGGGCCAGTGCACCGTCAGCATCTGGCGGTCCGACGACCCCGAGTTCGAGAACGTCATCACCTGGACCTACGACGACGCAGTCACCGCCGGACTGTGCGAGCTCCGCAACAACCGCCCTTACTCCCGGAGCCAGAAGGGCGAGAAGCAGAACTGGGAGAAGTACCCGCGGGCGATGCTGCGGGCGCGCGCCATCTCCGAGTGCGTACGCACGGCGTGCCCCGAGGTCCTGCACGGCGCGATCTACACGCCGGAGGAAGTCGGCGCGTGGGTGGACCAGGACGGCCACCCGGTAGAGCCGCCGGTTGCGCCAGTGCAGCAGTTGCACGCCGTCCAGCAAACGCCCGCCCCGCAGACGGCGGCGCAGGGCCGCGACTACCTCCACGAGGCGAGCGAAGCACCGGACGCCGAGGCAGTACGCGGCATCTACCGCGAGGCCGCAGCCGACGGCGCGGTGCCGGAGTACCTCGCACAGATCGTGGAGATCGGGAAGCAGAAGGCGGCCGCCGAGCAGGCCCCGGCCGGCGACGACGGCGACGTGGTGGACGTCGAGACCGTCGACGAGCCCGCGCCCGACGAGCACGCCGCCGCCGTAGCCGAGCTGCGGCAATTCGCCGCCGAGAACGGCATCACGGACATCGACGCCGCCGCCTATCCCGCCCTCGGGGCGCCGCTCGACGACGTGTCCCCTGCCGCGATCCGCGGCTTCACCGCACAGCTCCGCAACAGCGCCGCCTGACCCACCCCGAACACGGGGCGCCCTCGCGGCAATCGAGGGCGCCCCGCCTTCCAGGAGACCACATGGACATGCAGCAACTCGCGCTCGAAGAGGCCGCGCTGAAGAGCCTCGTCGATGCGATCGGCGACCGCCTCAAGGCGGTGAAGGCCGAAATGCAGGAAGCCCTCGACACCAACGGCGCCACCCGCGTCACCGCCAAGCTCCCCGACGGTACGAAGGTCGCCACCATCTCCCGCACCGAACCGAAGCCCGCTGCCACCGTGACCGACCCGGACAAGTTCCTCGCCTGGGTCCGCGAGCACAGTCCCGCCAACATCGTCTCCCGCCTCGTCATCGAGGTCCGGCCCGCGTACACCACCGCGCTCCTCGCGGAGATGACCGCGGCCGGCACTGCGCAGTGGGCCGACAAGGAGACCGGCGAAGTCTTCGACGTGCCAGGCGTGGAGATCAAGGCGACCCGCGGCCGTACGCATTCGGTGCGGCCGGTCGACGGCGGCCGCGAGGCCATCGCCGAGGCCTGGCGATCCGGGGCGCTCTCGCACCTCGCGCTGCCGCAGATCACCACAGGCGGTGCCGAGTGACCCCGCGCATCATCCCCGCTGGCGAGCGATACGGCCGCCTCGTCGTCACCGTCCAGCGCAACCCGTGTGAGCCGCGCATCCAGTGCCGGTGCGACTGCGGCAAGGACCACTCCCTCCCTCTCGGGCAATGGGGGCGCACACAGTCCTGCGGGTGCCTGCGTAGTGAGATCCTCCTCGCACGGCACACCAGGCACGGCTACAGCGGCACCTCCATCTACATGACGTGGACCGACCTCGTCGGCCGCTGCACGCGCCCCACGCATAAGAGGTGGGCCGATTACGGCGGTCGTGGGATCACCGTGTGCGAGCGGTGGCGGGACTTCGCCAACTTCCTTACTGACGTCGGTGACCGGCCATCCGGCATGACTCTCGACCGCATCGACAACGACCGCGGCTACGAGCCGGACAACGTCCGCTGGACGGACTACTCCACGCAAGCCAAGAACCGTCGCCCGTCGGCGTACGCGGGTAGTCGACACGACCCCGAGACCGGCCGGTTCCTTCCGAAGGGCACGTCCGCATGAACTTCAATCAGCTTCGTCGACTTGCGTGGGACACGGAAACTACGTCGGTAAGTCCGACTGAGGCCCGCATTGTGACGGCTGCTCTGGTCGTACGCGGCGGCGGGCTCCCCGACCGAACCTTCTCCTATCTGATCGATCCGAAGGTTCCGATCCCGCCGGCCGCGAGTGCCGTGCACGGGATCACCGACGAGCGAGCGCAAGCCGAGGGCACCGACCCGAAGACCACGCTCGACGAGATCGCCGGACGCCTCGCCGAGGCCCTGGCCTACGGCATGCCGGTCATCGCGTTCAACCAGTCGTTCGACTGGAGCATCCTCCACTACGACCTCGTACGGCACGGCCTGCCGACGATGGCCGAGCGTCTCGACGGCGAGCCGCTCACACTGCTGGACCCGCACGTCATCGACCGGCAGTGCGTCCAGCGGCTCCGCGGGGCCGGGCTGCGGAAGTTGAAGCCGACGTGCGAACGCTACGGCGTCGCCCTCACCGACTGGCACACCGCGGAGGCTGACGCGCTCGCCGCGCTGCTGCTGACGGACGCCCAGTTCGACTACCACCCGCAACTCGCAGCGATGGGCCCGCAGCAGTTGTACGCGGCTCAGAAGGCGTGGCGAGCGGAGCAGCAGACCGGGTTGCAAGCCTTCCTGCGGAAGTCGGATCCGGAGGCGTACTGCGCACCGGAGTGGCCACTGATTCCGGCTCAGCGTGGGGGTGCGACGTGATCGTGTCCCGTCGCCGCCTCGAAGAACGCGTCCGCAGCCTCGCCACCCGCAACGAGGCACTCATCGCAGACCGGGACGCCTGGAAGGCGGACGCCGACGCGACCGGCCGCGCGCTCGGTCAGGTGGCCGGGGAGCTGTCCCGCGCGAAGGACGTCATCGCCTCCCGCATCGCCGCCGCGGGTCATCCGTCGACCGCGTGGCAAAGCCCGCAGGCGTTCGCCGACGCACTCCAGCAGGCCCTCACCGACGCCGGAGTCGACCTGCAGATCGAGCTCGCACGCCTGGAAGGAGCCGACCTGTGAACTGGCCATTCGTCACCCGCCGTCTGCGCGACGCCGAGATCGCCGAGCTACGCCAACGCGTTCTGGACACCGAGGCGCGCCACGACGACGCAGAAGGCGAGCGGCGCGTCCTCGCCGCCCGGAACGCCGTCCTCCACGCCGCGAACCTGCGCCTCGAGGGCCGCAACACGGAACTGGCCCGCCGCCTCGACGACAGCACCGACGTCGCCCACATGGCCGGCCTGGAGCGCCGGATCGAGCACTTGGAGCAGCAGCTCGACGACGCCCTCGGCCTCAACGATCCCGCCGTCCGCGCGGGCGCGGCCTGGCAGTCGCGGCGCATGGACAAGCCCCACCCCCGGAAGGAGGCGGACGTCTCGTGACCAGCCCACTGCGTGTCCTGCGGCAGATCGTCGCCCCCACCGGCAAACACCGCCCGCGCCGGCCTGTGCTGCTGCTGCCTGATGAGCCGCTCGTCGAACAGACGGTGCCGATCCCGCACGTCGTCCTCAACGAGACGGAGCTGAGCCAGCTCCTCGACGCGGACGAGATCGCCACCCACGAGGACGCCGACTGCCCGCGCTGCGAGCGGGCCACCGCCCACGCCGTCAACCGCGACACGTCCCGGCGTTGCTGGGACTGCGGCACCACCACCCTGGGGGACTCATGACCGTCCTGAGATCCATCAGCTACGGCGGTGGCGTCCAATCCACCGCCCTCCTCGTCCTCGCCGCACAGGAGCGCATCGACTTCCGCCTGTTCCTCATGGCCAACGTGGGCGACGACTCCGAGAACCCCAGCACTCTCCGGTACGTCGAGGAGTACGCCCGGCCGTTCGCTGCCGAGCACGGCATAGAGCTCGCCGTCCTGGACCGGGTGAAGCGCGACGGCAGCGTCGAGACCCTCATAGGCCGACTCACCCGGCCCGGCTCCCGCTCGCTGCCGATCCCGGTCCGCATGTCCAACGGGGCGCCCGGCCAGCGGTCGTGCACCGCCGACTTCAAGATCAAGGTGATCGGGAAGGAACTGAAGCGGCGCGGCGCAACTGCCACGGCCCCGGCCGTGATCGGCATCGGCATCAGCGTCGACGAGATCCACCGGGCAAACAACCGGCGCACCGAGCCGCACGAGGTCATCACCTACCCGCTGCTCGACCTCGGCCTGAGGCGCACCGACTGCGCGCGCATCATCCGCGAGGCAGGCCTGCCGGTGCCGCCCAAGAGCTCATGTTTCTTCTGCCCGTTCCACCGCCCGGAGACGTGGCACGACCAGCGGCGCGACGAGCCGGAGCTGTTCGAGAAGTCGTGCCAGCTCGAAGAACTCCTCAACGAGCGCCGCGACGAGCGGGGCAAGGACCACGTCTATCTGACCCGGTTCAACAAGCCGTTGCGGCAGGCCATCCCGGACGGCGTCGACCTGCTGCCGATGTTCGACGAAGCCGATGGTGCCTGTGACTCCGGGTGGTGCATGACATGACCACCCCGACCCTGTTCACCCCGCGGGTTCCGGTCGCCACCACGGCGGCCGGGCCTCGGCCCCGCCTCTACCGGGTCGCCGGGCTCGACATCTCCTTGACCGGCACCGGCATCGCCACCCTCGGCGGCACCACTCGAGTCCCCACCAAAGGCCGCCGCAAAGACAGCCTGCTCGAGCGGAACGCCCGCCTGAAGCACATCACCACCCGCGTCCTCGAGGAAGTCGGCACCGTCGACCTCGCGTGTGCTGAAGGCCCCGTCAGCTACACCACCCCCGGCGGATCCACCTGGGACCGCGGCGGCCTGTGGTGGCGCATCGTCGCCGCGCTCCTCGAGCGGGACATCCCCGTCGCCGTGATCTCGCCGACTGCTCGAGCGAAGTACGCCACCGGCAACGGAGGCTCGAGGAAGACCGCAGTGCTCGAGGCCGCGCGCCGCCGGTACGGGGCGGTCCTCGAGTCTGACGACGAGGCGGACGCGCTGATCCTGCGGGCGATGGGTCTGCACTGGCTCGAGCAGCCTCTGGCTGAGGTTCCGGATGGGCATCGTGCGGCGCTGGCTGGCTGCGCGTGGCCGGACCGCGAGCAGGTGATCGCGCGGTGAGTACCAGTCAGGCCCTCACCATCACCACGATCGCCGTCTTCACCGCGCTCGCTCTGGCCTGGCAGATCCTCACCGCCTGGGCGGGCGACGACGAGGAGCACGACGTCGGCCCCGACGGGCTGCGCCTCCTCGAAGACCTCGACGCGCACCTCGACGCCCACTTCGCACGCCTGGCCCCCCTGTTCGAAGAACTCGGGCCTCCCCCGGCCGACGCCGCCGGGTGCGACCGGCTCCGCGACGCCATCCGCCAGCAGCGAGAGGACGAGCAGTCATGACCCACCACACCGGCGCCGTCCCCGACACCCCACGCGCCACCGACTGGCGCGACTCCGCGGCATGTCGCGACGAGGACGCCGAGCTGTTCTTCCCTGTCGGCGCCACACCCGCTGCCAACGCCCAGACGCGCCACGCCAAAGTCATCTGCTCCGGCTGTCCGGTCCTTCAAGCGTGCGGGGCCTGGGCTTTGGCGACACGGCAGGCGTTCGGTGTGTGGGGCGGCATGTCGGAGGCGGAGCGCCGCGGTCTGCTCCGCCAGGCCGCACGCCGCAACCTCACCCCCGACGAGGTCAAAGCCGGGCAGACCCGCCGGCCCGTCAAGCCCCGCACCATGCAGTCAATCTTCGACGACAACACCGTGCGCCTGTACGGCGGGCACCTCGCCTGGACTGGCCCGAGGAAGGTCAGCTTCTGCGGGAAGACGTACACGCCCCGGCAGTTGTGCTTCACCCTCGACCGCGGCCACACCCCGAACGGCCCCGTGACAGTCGACTGCCGCAGCCAGGAATGCCACCTCCCCGCGCACCTCATCGACAGCGAGGGACGCGCCCGGTGCGGGACCCGGCCCGGCTATCAGCGGCATCTCAAGCTTGGCCAGACGCCGTGTCCTCCGTGCCGTCAGGCGAACGCGGACGCGGACAACCGGCTGCGCCGCACCGGCACCACCAAGGCCCTGGTGTGAGCGGGGAGCCCGCGGGCCCGGACCCGCCGCCGCTCCTCGACTGGCGCGACGCAAGCCACTGGTCATGGACCGAGAAGCCATGCCGGTACTGCCAGCGGCCGACGAACCTCCGCGACTCGAAGCGGTCTCCGGCGCATAAGTCGTGCGCAGAGGACGCCCTCGCGGCCAGGGCGGCGGAAGCGGCGGAGGCGTACGAGAACGAACACCTCGCCTGACCGCCCGACAACAGCGCCCCGCCGACCCGAATCCGGCGGGGCACCCACCACAAGGAGAACACCAAATGATCAACCTCGCCAAGGTCGAACAGCAGGCCCCCGGCCTCGTCAACCTCGCCAAGACCGCCGCCGTGTCCCTGGAAAAGCAGGGCCTCGCCGGGCAGCGCGCCGCCGTCCAGCTCGTCCTCGACCACTCCGGCAGCATGCAGCCCTACTACGCCAACGGCGCCGTGCAGCGCCTCGCCGAACAAGCCCTCGGCCTGTCCGTGAACTTGGACGACGACGGCGCCGTGCCCGTCATCTTCTTCGGCTCGCACGTCGAGCAGTACGACGACGCCCGCCTCGACAACTACGCGGGGATCATCGACCGCACCCACCCCAAGGTGCACTGGGGCTCGACGGACTACGTCGCCGGAATGCAGGCCGCGATCACCGAGTACCAGCAGTCCGGCGCCACCGACCCGGGCCTCGTCATCTTCCAGACCGACGGCGAACCCAACGACCGGCGCGCCGCCGAGAAGCTGCTCCGCGAGGCGTCCACGTTGCCGATTTTTTGGGCGTTCGTCGGGTTCGGCGGCCGCGTCGACTTCCTGGAGAAGCTCGACGGCCTGCGCCGACGGGCCGTCGACAACGCGTCGTTCTTTCATGCCGCGAACCCGCACGCCGTCACTGACGCCCAGTTGTACGACGGGATCACCGCCGAGTTCGCCGGGTGGCTGACTGCCGCACGCGCGGCCGGGATCCTCCGGTGAAGCGCTTCATGACCGGGCTGCTCCTCGGCTCCGCATCCGCCGGGATCGCGTACGCCGCCGGGGCCTCCCCGTACTGGACCGCCGGGATCGGCGCGCTCGTCGCCGTCCTCGTCTGGTTCGGCCAGCTCATCCTCGACGACCTCCTCTAAGCCACCCGAACCGGCGGTCGGCCCGACCCCCACGCGCCGACCGCCACCCGGGAGCCCGCCACCTCCCCCGGCGCGAGGCCCGGGACCCCCATCCACCACGAGAAAGGCACCACCCATGAAGAAGCGCCCCTACACCAAAGGCGCCGAACGCCTACGAGTCCGCCAGCAGGCTGCGGAGTTGTACGCGCAAGGCTGCACGATCCGGTCTATCGCCGACCGGCTCGGCCGCTCATACGGCGGAACCCGTGCGCTGCTGCTGGAG